>Ga0209379_10000491_pt1 | contig 32941 bp, 26 predicted proteins | sample tdDd001_FD_187124 | JGI IMG/M metagenome (GOLD analysis project Ga0209379, IMG submission 187124) | Marine sediment microbial communities from the Atlantic coast under amendment with organic carbon and nitrate - tdDd00.1 (SPAdes)... | ecosystem: Environmental > Aquatic > Marine > Coastal >... | reverse complement strand
GTTCATTCTTTCATGGAGTTTGCCAGTAGCGAGGAGTGTAAAAAAAATGAGGTGTTAAAAGAACAATTCGATTTACTCTCTGCTCAACACGACAAGATAAAAGCTGAATTAATTCACGGTGCAACTCGCTCACAGGTTTCCGTTCCACAGATGTCTAGCGCGATTGATTGTTTAGCAGAAGACTTGCGTATCGCCCAACAATGGTTCAAAGCCTTTAACCGAATTCAAGCTCTGGAAACTGAAATACTCTTGTTAAGAGAAATGAACAATGGTTAATGCTGTTTACGATTATAAAACTAGTTTCAAAAATATGGAGAATAAACGTGGCTGATTTGACTTTTTATGGCGCCATCGAAGGCGTTACAGGCTCAATGTACTTACTTAAAGTTGGACAAAGAAAGATATTACTGGATTGTGGCTTATTTCAAGGTCGTCGAGAAGAGGAAGAAGCGAATGTAAAGCCTTTGCCGTTTGAACCTTCGGAACTCGATGCAGTCGTTCTCTCGCATGCCCATCTTGATCACTCGGGAAGGTTACCCTTGCTCGTCCTTGATGGCTACCAGGGGCCCATATATATGACGAGGTCCACTTGTGATTTGATTGAAGTCCTGCTTAAAGATGCAGCTTCATTGCAAGAACGAGATGCCGAGTGGGAAAACAAACGTAGAAAGCGATCCGGTAAAGAACTGGTTGAACCCTTATACAGACTTGAGGATGTTGAAGAGGTCTTATCTCTGTGTGAAGGTGTTCGCTACCACCAAAGATTCAAAGTGACTGAAAATATTGACGTCCGCTTCGCTGATGCAGGGCACATTCTTGGTTCTGCCATTGTTGAAGTATTTATTAATGAAAACGGCGATGAAAAGAAACTGGTGTTCTCGGGGGATCTGGGAAATTCTCAAGCGGCTTTGTTGCGTGATCCAGATATTGTGGATTCGGCTGACGTTTTGCTGCTTGAGTCAACTTACGGTAATCGCGATCATCGCTCCATGGAAGATACGTTAGAAGAGTTAGAGCAGGTTATTGAAGATGCCTCTCAAAATGGTGGAAACATCCTAATCCCGTCGTTTGCGGTTGGACGAACTCAGGAGATAATTTTCAGATTGGGCGAACTCTACCAAAAAGGTAAACTTAAGCACCAAGCTATTTATCTGGACAGCCCAATGGCAATTGCCGTGACTGAAATTTACCATCGATATCAGGACGTCTTCAATGAAGAAGACAAAGAAGCAATTAAAACCCACGCAAAGAAAACGCAAGCTCATAAACAAAGCTTGCACACTTTCTTGCCCATTCTTCGCTATTCCACGACAACGAAAGAATCGATGATGCTCAATAAAGTCGAAAGCGGGGCTATAATTATTGCGGGCAGTGGTATGTGTAATGGTGGAAGAATCCGGCATCATTTAAAGCATAACTTGTGGCGCAAGCGATCTCATGTTGTATTTATTGGCTTTCAAGCGATCGGTACGCCTGGTAGGACTTTGGTAGACGGCGCGAAAACGATCAAGTTGGCTGGAGAGGAAATAGTAGTTAGAGCTAAGGTACACACCTTAGGCGGATTCTCTGCGCATGCGAGCAAGACACAACTGTTAGATTGGCTTTCGCATTTTAAAGGAAATAAGCCGAGACTCTATTTGGTTCATGGCGAAGATGGCGCTAAGCAGAGCCTCAAGGATTCGGTAAAACAGCTTGGCTGGAATGTAACTATCCCTGAGCTGGGCCAAAAGATTACCTTTTAATTCCAGGGAGTGCAAAATGAAAGACTCTGATAAATCTCTCTCGATTTTCCCGACTGCTGCCGAGGACCTTGAGCGTGCTAGGCAAAATCGAGTGGACAATGCGGCTTATCGTTTGGCTTATGCCGATGATGATTTTCTTTCAAGGGATGAAATGCGCGCAGTAAGGTTGCAGTTGGAATGGCTTAAACCCGACATTATCCAGGAAGAACAGAGTATTAACTCTACCGTCGTTATCTTTGGTGGTGCGCGATTTCCTGAGCCTGAATCCGAACCTTCGGATATCAAAACGGACCAAAATAATGACATCATTCGAAATATTCGGAATAATTCTCGCTATTACCAAATAGCGAGGAGTTTAGCGCAAAAGATTACAAAGCTATCAATAGAACACAATGGTCAAGAGTATGTAGTCGTCACAGGTGGCGGCCCTGGAATTATGGAGGCAGCGAACAGAGGTGCTTGCGATGTCGGGGGAAAAAGCATAGGCCTAAACATAGTTCTGCCTTTTGAGCAAACACCCAATCCCTACATTACACCAGATTTATGTTTTCAGTTTCATTATTTTGCTGTACGAAAAATGCACTTTTTAAAGCGTGCAAAAGGGCTTGTAGCGTTTCCGGGAGGCTTCGGTACTTTGGATGAGCTCTTTGAAACGCTGACGCTTATTCAGACTAAAAAGATAAAGCCTGTACCAGTGGTTCTTATTGGTAAGGATTACTGGCAACACTTGATCGATTTTGAGTTTTTAGTTCAGCAAGGTGCAATTTCCAGTGAAGATGCGGAACTCGTTCATTGGGTGGATTCTGAAATAGAGGCTTTCGATTATCTTAAGAGTCGTTGGGCCATGGTAGTTTAGGGTTAACTTTAAAAATTATTCGAGAAAAACATGAAACGAATCAAGAAAATTCTATGTGTTGTGGAGCCATCTCAGAGTTCAGAAGCTGCTCTGATTCAAACATTGCGCTTAGCTGAAGATCAACAGGCTGATGTGACGTTTGCTTCAGTTGTTACGCCGCCCAAGAATCTTCTCAAAATTTTTAAAAAGCAAGTTGAGATTGCTCAACTTGTTTCGGACGAAGTTGAGAAAATACGGAGCTCTGTTGAGAAGTGGGTTAAACAACACACTCAAAAAGAAAGGTCATCAATTCAAATTTTTTCAGGCATTGGTTTTATTGAAATCATAAAGTATGTTGTCGAGCAAAAGTATGATCTGGTGGTAAAATGCGCGGATGATGCCGATTGGTTAGATCGATTATTTGGTAGTGACGACATGCATTTGCTTCGAAAGTGTCCCTGTCCTGTCTTGATGCTTAAACCCAATCAATCCAAAGAGTTTCAGCATGTGTTAGCCACGGTCGACGTAAATGAGGAACTTGATGAAGAAATCAATCGTGTTCAAAGCGAGCTCAACGAAAAGGTACTGGAATACAGTGCAGTATTCTCGCTTTCCGACCTAACAACCTTTCATGTAGGCAGTGCTTTTGAGTTTTATGGCGAGAACTTTTTACGATACAGTACTTTTTCCAGCGTGCCGGATGAAAAAGTTGATCAATATGTACGAGAGACGAGGCGAGAGTGTGAAGGTAAACTTGAGTCACTAATGCGAAAAATGAGGTCTTTTGTTGGTGAAGAAGCAGTAAATCACCTTCGCCCTAAAGTGCATCTCGTTAAAGGGCAACCATCGAAGGAAATACCCATGATGGTGAAAGAGTATGACATTGACTTAATTGTGATGGGTACAGTTGCCCGTACAGGTATTCCTGGATTTATTATAGGCAATACTGCTGAGTCTATATTAGAGCAAGTTCAATGTTCTGTTTTGGCGGTCAAACCTGATGGGTTCGTATCTCCGATTACAAAATGAATATAGAGCTAGGCCTGTCTACAATCATTAATAGATCTGATCAAAAGCTGAAATTTGTGTCGACGAGGGTGCCAGCGTCACCAGTGAATCGCTCCGAGGACTGAACTTCCTCTTTTCGATAAGCGCCGCATTAACGTAGCTATATCGAGAGCACAATCACTGGCAATAGTCGTCGGCAATCCCAATATGAGGTACGGCCACGATTCGTAACAAATCGACCAATAAAATAATTAACCACTTGAATTAAAAGAAAAATTCAAGTCAAACTGTTGATTTTGCTTTGCGAAGTTATCAGATAAGTCTATTTGAAGTTTTCCATTTAATATATTTACCGACGCTGTATACAACAAAATGTAAAATCTCGTCCAACCGTATTACTGCGGGCTTTGGCTTTTTATGATGTCAAGTTTGTAGTTTAGGGGCTTTCGCTTTTTACTTAAATCGAGATGGTAATCGCCGAAGCGATTAATATGCTCAGTTCGATATGGCGAAAGAAACTTCAACACCTCTTCTGAAATTGGCATTTGACGTTGTTTCAATTGCGACAGAACTTCTGTCATGGATTGAACGTTATGCAAAATAACCAGATTAGCCACAAGCTGATTATACTTAATGACCTTCCGCTGTTCATGTCGCACATTTTCCGCAATAATACCGTCACCCCCAAAGAACAACCACTTGGTGAAGTTATTGAACTCTTCACTTTTATTGGTAGCAGAATGAATGGTGCGCCTGAGCTCCACATCGCTAATGTACTTCAGTAAGAATATAGTTCGTATCGCTCTACCCAACTCACGAAAGGCAAAATACAGTCGGTTTTTACGGCTGTAAGTTCCCAAACGTTTTAAAATTGTAGACGGTGATATTTTTCCTGCCTGAATAGACAGTGCCACACGTAACATATCGGGCAGGTGTCGTTCAATCAATGACCAATTGATATTACCTCGGAACAAACGGTTTATATGCTTGTACTTGGTTCGACCGTCAGCTTTGTAAAATACCAGCTTCTTGATGTTTCGTATTCGGGGCATCAAGTCAATACCTAGCAAATGAGCCAGGCCAAAAACGGTTGTGCTTTGAGCTTGAGTGTCTCCATGGATCACATCCGGCTGTATGTCCGATTCATTCTTAATGAGGCCATCAAGGATGTAGATAGCTTCATAAACGCCACACGGAATGAAGTGGCTGAATAAAGCTATGTAAGTGTCCGAGACGTGATAATAACCTATACCGCCATACCCCCCATAACGGATATGATACTCTGATAATAGGTTCTGTTCGTACACGTTCCACTTGGTACCATCAGCTGATGCTGATTTACCTGATCCCCAGAAGGATGGCAGCTCAAACTTGTTATAAGCATTCACGGTTTTTACAATAGCTTTTTCAAGTTTCTCTTCAGTGACATACTTTAAATTCAGCCAAGCAACTTGCTTACGGCTTAAGGTCTTGATTGAGCGAGCTGTTTGAGTTGGCCCAAGATTGCAGCCATAACAAAAAAGGGTCGATATAAAGCGTTTACGAGGATTATCAAGTTTGCTTTCAAATCCAGATACAGGCTTAAACAATTTGTGGGCGTCCAGCCATTGCTCGGATTCTACCAGAATATCGACAATGCTCTTTTCCTCAAGAGAGTCCCGTAAGGCTTCATCAAGCTTCTTGAGTTGTTGGGGCTCAGGGATATTCTGATGTCTTCTAATCACAAGCTGATCATTATTGAAATCAAGAAACTCATTGGATTGAAATTGCTCGTCCACCTGAGTTGATAATTCGCTGAGAGTTTTCTTTAATTCAGTTGCAAAGGTTTTGCTATCCTTTGAAAAACCTAGCATGTCAGTATATTCAGATAAACCTTGCTCGTATTCATCCCAACTGATTAGTTCTTTGCGATAATCTGAATGTTCCAGGCTGTAACGAATGAATAAATCACCTGAGCTGAGTTCATTCTTGATCCGAGACAGAACACACAACTCAAAGTATTTACGGTTGACCGTTTTCGTGTCTGCGTTGAATATCAGCTTCTTCCATTTATCGTTCACCCAGGGCTGCGCGACAAACTCCTCATAGTGACCCAGTTCCTGCTTGTGGGTATTTCGATACTCCAGAATGGTTTCTAGCGCCAGTAGAATCGAGCTATCTTCAGATGATGACCCTAACTCTAAAAGCTCCAAACAGTTCAGAAGCTGGGCACGTTGCGGTTTATACAATTTAAGCATAAAGGGATAATAATTATTTCCAGCATAGGCTAAGTGCTCTTCACACTCAGCTAATAGTATCGCTGGCTCTTCGCTCATGGCGTTTCGAATATCCGACAGTGATGGCGGTACGCCAGCTTCATTATCACCATAAGTTTTTAAGACATTACGAAACTGGCTGATAAGTTTTTCCGTTCGCTGTGTATGCTCCTGATGGTATTCCATCAGTCGGGTCTCCGCAGATTGGTGCAACTTATTCAATTTTCGTTTAAAGATACCCGCCACGTCGTCTAAGGATTGACTTAATTTTGATTGGATCATCAACACCATCAGTGTGTAACGTTTGGCCTGCTTCATTTCTTTTAAGTGAAAAGCATCCAATGAACGAGCCTCTAAAGTGAAATGATGTTTCTTCGTTAACGGTAGGAACTCCATATTTGGTAAGCGTTCGACTAGGCCTTGTAACCATTGTAAATGTTGAAGGTAGCTTTTGACTTCTTTATTCGTGGGTTTTTTAACTTCTCGTTTAATCGAGTCCCAGCGTGTTTTACTTCCAGAGCTATTAAGCATTCTATCCAACTCAGCTGTCAGCTCATGATTCAGCTTTCTATGCGTTTGCTTGAAATAGGCATCGTTGACTTGCTTTTTAGCTGATTTAGCGTATTTTACCAGAGTTGAGAAGCCGGGTAATTCATAGCGCTGTTTAACCAACCCTTCAATGACTATATTGATAATATCAGCGATTTCATGCTTTTTCTCAGATGCTTCGGATGACAGCTTATGAAGCAATAATGTTGTTTTATCATTGCTTTCAATTAGCTTAATGTCTAGATACCTTCTCACTAAAGCCTTTAACCGGGTTCGACTTCCACCTCTATCGAACCGTGATAAGTACTTTCTCGGAGCGCTCCTCATTTTCATCTGCTCAGAAATATGACTAATAATCTTGTTAGGGATGTCAGGAGACTTGAGAAAATACCCCAAACGCTGAGTTAATTTAATATGGACTAACAGGGCAAGCTGATCCAATTTGCGCCGGCGCTGCTGGCGAACATAGGCAATATCCTCGGGGGTGGGTGTATATACAGACTGTAATTCAGACTGACTCATGTTAGGTTTAATGCGCGGGTAAGCGGTTTCATTGATTGTTGTCATAGAGATATAAATACCAGCGACGGATCTCGAGGCCAGCTAGGAGGTCTGATTATTTGGTTACATTACAAAATGTTCGACTGTTTAGCTCAGCCACAATCACCTTGCAGTTTATCTAAAGTAATTTTAGTGCTGAGAAGTTTATTAAACTTGCGCAAGACGTTTAGTGTCCAAGTTCAATCTATACTGAATTCATGCTTAAAACTCATGATGAAGTGGCCCAGTCACTGTACTGCATTATTTTAGCTGTTCAATAAAGTGTTGCTGAATCTTATGCGATGAACCAATGTAACGAAGCGCCGTTTTTGGATCTTTCCAACCTACATATTCCATAAGCTCTTTAAGGCTCCAGCCATTACTGTCGGCCCAGGATGCGAACCCCCGTCGTAACGAATGACTACTAAAGGCATCAGGGTGTAATAGTCCAGCACCACTTGCACACTCTCGAACAATATTAATGATTGTATTGGATGTCATGCTCTTATGATTAAAATGTCCCCAGCGGTCGATCCCTACAAATAGCGGTCCTTTGCTTAATTCAGCGGCCGTAACCCAGTCCTGATAAGCAGTGACAGGGCAGAGTTTTTGCAAAGCTGGAACTTTATAGGTCACCCCTTTATTATCCCTATCGCCTTTCGTAGTAGGAAAATACAGTGACATTCCCTTGTTGGGGATCATGGTCACGTACTCAACATGGATATTAGTGAGCTCATCTGCTCGAAAAGCACGCCAGAACCCGAGTAGCAGAATGGCTTTATTTCGAATGAGTCTCAAGCCTTTCCTATAATCCTTTGACTCCTTTATCGACTCCTCAAGCCACTGAATAATGATTTTCAATTCTTCTAATTGGAGAGGCCGAGCCTGCTTGGTTTGGTATGCATGCGTTGCTCGGATACCTTTCATTACTTTTTTTACTAATGGTGCTTTCGTAGGATCTGGAAAACCGTATTCATGATGCCATTTTGCAAGTACGGCCAACCGGTGTGCTAAGGTGCTTGAAGTCAGCTTATCAGCGTAGTGACTGAGATACTGTGCAATCGCAGTTGGAGTGGCAGGTAAGAGTCCCCCCCAGTGACGCTCATAGTGTTCAATGGCGGTACGGTAACTGCGTACCGTATTTTCGCGAGTGGCTGCGTTGACGTAAAAACTCACTAAATCAATATTTTTAGAATCGGGCATATATGCGTGTTATGTACGACTTTATCTCATCATATCGTCCAAAAATGTCTATCACAATAGATAATCTACTATTATCTAAAATGAATTTTCGAAAGCTATAGACACGTAGATGACACAGTAATAATATGTATATACATATTATGTATTACATTACAAAATAATCAGAGACTTAAAAAATGGCGCGCACAGGCATCTCTCAATTTGACGTTGAAAAAGCATATAAATCATTGACTTCACAGGGTGTAAATAACCCATCAATTGATGCAATACGAGCTGAGCTGGGTAACACTGGCTCCAAAACCACCATCTCAAAATACCTCAAAGACATTAAAAAGACCCGTACTAACGGTACACTCACCGAGGTCAAAGTCTCCGACGCCATTGGGCACCTGGTAAGCCAGCTTGCTGCCAGGCTCAACGCTGAAGCGAATAAAACCATTGAAGACATGGAGCAAGCCTTTGATAAAGAGCGTAAGTCTTGGAATCAAGAAAAGTCAGGACTTGAGGAGTCGTTAAGCCAAGCCACAGAGCAAAATAAAGCTCTAAGTGATAACATTCACTCACTACAGGCGAAGCTCAATACTGCCAGCCGTGAGAGTGAGCAACTGAACACTGAGTTGCAAGGTATTCAAAGTGACTTGAAAGAACTTACAGCTGTTTGTGGACAAAAAGATGAACGAATTATCGATCTGGAGAAGAGTCTGCAACACAGTTATGACAACTTGAGCCACTTCCGCGAATCCGCTAAAGAACAGCGTGATCAACAAGAGCGCAAGCACGCTGAAGAAGTGTCGGGATTGCGAGCAGAGCAGCGAAAGCTGGGGCAAACCATTGCCTCTCAACAGTCAGAACTCACGCAGTTGAACCGTCAGAACGCTGAGCTAATCACCGAAAAGCGGTTGTTGGCCAAGTCACAGCGCGAACTTCAAAACTCATTAAAAGCGTTAACTGAACAGGTGCAGTCAGCCAGTACTGACAGAGAGGAGCTACTAGCGCAACTTGATGCTATAACCAAAGAAAACAATGAGCTAAACACTTCCGTTGTTCAGCTAGAGCATGAGGTTGAGGAATTGAAATCGCCCGAGAAACTCGCAAAAAAACAGGAAGTAGCCAAGTCTAAAAGCTAGCCTTTAAGCACAAAGCTGTGTAATAGTTGGTTAGTATCCACTTATCTTTTGTGAACTAACTGATAATCTGCTAGTCTACTGCCCTGCATTTATGAGAACGAGTAGAGACTCTTTTTTACCGTGAACCGTCAACTTTTAACTTTCGCTCTAGCCATATTGATTGCCCTGCAATCGGTAGTTGCTGTGGCGGACGTTCATCAGTTTCATCAATCCGGTTCTGAGCATCTTACTTTTGATCACGAGCATCAAAAAGCTCACTCTTCTCCAATACCAGATGATGACAAGCGTTGGTTAGAATCAGAAAAGAGCAAAAGCTACCAGCTTGATTGCCACCATTGTTGTCACTGTCATGGCTCATCACACCCTTTCTTTCTGGGTCGCCAAGATATCTCTGCTTCTCTTTATCAAAAGGGTGCTATTTTAGGCAACCCTTCCCATTACCGTTCCCATATAGCCTTCCCTGATAATCCCCCTCCGATCAGTTAAATACAGTACAAATAAACTTTTATTCTGAGGTATAGCGTTGTGCAAATGCCAACCCAGCTGTACCTGATGTACTTTGATTTTAATTGTGAGGAAATTTCATGAAGAAACTATCCGTTTCTTATGCGATGTGTGCCGTTATTTATTTGCTGTCGGCTTCGGCGCAAGCGCAACCCGTTGATTGGGAGCGCTGGCTGGCATCACAGATAAAGCAGCACCCAGACATCATCGCGGCCCGCGAGCAACTGCAAGGCTCGGAAGCTACTGCGGACGCAGCGGAACAGCCACTTTACAACCCGGAGTTATCTTCTGAGCTGGAACAGGTTGGTGAAGAAAATAACTACCGTGTAGGTGTTTCTCAAACGGTTGACTGGTGGGATAGACGAGGTGCTAAACAGCAGCAAGCGGCTTTTATCCGACAAGCAGCCAAAGCCCAGTATCAGCAACAGGTTATGAGTAAGACTGCTGAGGCTCTATCAGCATTGGTTGAGTGGCGTGCCAGTAATGAAGCCGCCATTATTGCTCAGGCACAAAAAGAGCAGCTTAATGCATTATTGCAAGTGGCTGAAAAGCGCCAAAAAGCAGGGGATATAGGCACTATTGATGCTGAACTCACCTTTCTATCTTTATCAAAACAGCTGGCACAGGTCGCTGAGCTTGAAGTCGCTTTGCAAAAAGCAGAAAGCAGAGTGCGCGAACTTTTGCCACAGTGGACTCCTGAAAAAGGAGGCATTCCCGAAGATTTCTGGCCTTCGGAGCCAGTGTCCATTACTGACCAGGAGTTGTTACAACATCCCTATGTTGCCAGCGCTCAGGCTCGCTGGAAGTCCATCAAGGAAGAGGCCGTAGCAACCCGCCGCGCAGCCAAAGCAGAGCCGACCTTTGGAGTCAATGCTGGTCGCGACGGTGGAGAAAATACTGTCGGCCTGACCTTCTCGATTCCTTTGAATGTACGTAATGACTACAGTGCCGAAACTCGTGTGGCTAATCGTGCAGCACTAGAAGCAGAGGCCCGATTCTTGGCCGTTTATCGCAATCTACGGTTTGACTGGCAGGCTGCACAAGCTGCCTGGAAACGTTATGACGAGCAATACCGACGCTGGCTCGAGCTAGCTCGTGGCAGAGTTGAAAATAGTGCTGACTTGTTGGAACGCCAGTGGCGAAGCGGCGACCTATCAACAACTGACTACCTGCTCGCTCTCAACCAGCGTTCGGAGAGCCTGCTGGCAGGAATCTCACTCGAAAAGCACACACAACTTGCGTTAACCGAAGTGTTGCTGCACTCCGGCCAGCTCAGAGCTGTTGCACCAACTGCGACTAAGCCACTGAATTAAAGATAGGATAATGAACATGAATAGATTATTGATAGCGATGCTAAGCGCCGCAATGACTGCACCAAGCATAGGGCTTGCAGAAACGATGAGTGGTGAGGCGCACGAACATGATAAGAGCAAGCCTGCTCAAGAGGTTATTGAGCATAAGGATGATGCGTCTCACAAGGAGCACCCATCAAATGCCACGGATGAACATGAGCGTCATGGTGATACAAAACATGGGTCTAGCGATAGTTCCCACAATGAAAGTCATGATGATGCGGGACACAGCGAAAGTAATACTGAAGAAGATGGACATGGGCATCAAGAAGAAGCTTCTGCCACTACGGCACTAAATGCTACTCAAATGACGATTGCTGATATCCAGGTTGCTCCTCTCACTGCCGAGCGCGTTGATTATGAGTTCTACGCACCAGGGGAAGTTCTTTCTAATGGATACACTAGCTACATAGTGTCACCGCGAGTAGCTTCCGTTGTATTACGTCGTCACGTAGCATTGGGCGCTCATGTCGAACAAGGTCAGCCACTGGTAACCCTGTTCAGTGAGGATGTGGCGCAGGCCCAGGCAGACTATCGCACCGCTTGGCCTGAATGGGAAAGAGTCCGCAAGCTCGGTCGCAAAACCGTTGGAGAGCAGCGTTATATCCAGGCCAAAACCAGCTGGGAGGCTGCTCGGGCAACGTTGCAGGCCTATGGGTTAGCTGAGTCAGATTTGCAGTCTCTGGCATCGCAAGATATTAAGGCATTGGGCGAATATACCCTACGTGCCGAAACCGATGGTTCTGTGTTATCTGACGACTTCGAGCAGGGGCAGCGCGTCGAAGCTGGTTCTCCTCTGATCAAGCTGGCCAATGAGAAGCAGCTCTGGGTCGAAGCACACCTTCCAGCAGATCAGTCTATATCACTTCCGCTCGGTACATTGGCTGACATTGTGGCTGGTGATATCCGAATTCAAGGCAAGGTATCCCAAGAAGCACATACCATAAACCCCGTTACACGAACCCGAACAGTGCGCTTATTGGTGGACAACCTGGAGCATAGGCTGCATCCGGGACAGTTTGCAGAGGTCTTCTTCCGTTTTCGTACAGAAGAGCCGGTATTGGCTGTGCCAGAGTCAGCACTGATGCGAAATCCCGATGGAGACTGGGCAATTTTTGTAGAAGAGAGTCCAGGGCAGTTTCGCTCTCAAGAAGTTGAACTAAAGCGAGCACTAGGTTCGTTGCGTGAAATTAACGGCATTGTTCCCGGAACACGTATTGTTACCGACGGTGCCTTTTTTGTTGCTTCACAAATCGCCAAAGGCGGTTTTGATCCGCATAACCACTAAGCATTAAGGAGACTCTATGTTTAATCGAATTGTCGATTGGGCGGTCACTAACCGTTTGCTGGTGGCGATTGCGCTCATTACACTAACGGTCAGCGCCTTTTTTATTATTCCAAGGCTGAATCTTGATGCATTTCCGGATGTTACCAACGTTCAGGTCTCGGTCAATACTGAAGCTCCTGGCTTGGCTGCTGAGGAAGTCGAGCAGCTGATAACCTATCCGATTGAAGCTGTCATGTACGCTCTGCCTGATGTAGAAGAAGTAAGGTCTATTTCAAAGACTGGCTTGTCTGGCGTTACTGTTGTGTTTAAGGAAGGCACTGATATTTACTTTGCCCGGCAACTGGTATTCGAGCGACTTCAGGCTGCCAAAGAGCTGATTCCAGAGGGCGTTGGTACACCCGAAATGGGGCCAAACACTTCTGGGCTGGGGCAAGTCTATCAGTATTTACTGGTTGCCGAACCCGGTTCGGGTTTCGATGCCATGGAGCTACGCAGCTTAAATGACTGGGTGGTCAAGTTGTTGCTTATCCCGGCCGAAGGCGTGACTGATGTGCTGTCTTTCGGCGGTGAGGTGCGTCAGTATCAGGTCGATCTGAATCCGTCAAAGCTGTTATCTTACGATCTGACCCAGGACGATATCATGGCGGCTCTGGAGCGTAACAACACCAATGTTGGCGGCTGGTATATGAACCGTGGTCAGGAGCAATTGGTGATCCGAGGTACCGGCTGGCTCGATCATGGCAAGCAAGGGCTGGAGCAGATCCGTCAAGTTCCCCTGAAAACGGTGGATGGCACCACTATCACCGTATCGGATGTAGCCAAAGTGAATCTGGGTAGCGAAATCCGCCAGGGCGCAGTGACCATGACACGCCGAACTTCGGATGGGAAAGTTGAGACACTAGGCGAAGTCGTCTCAGGCATTGTATTAAAACGTTTAGGCGCCAATACCAAAAGCACCATTGATGGGGTTAATGCCCGTATCGAGCGTATTAATCAGGCGTTACCGGAAGGAGTTAAGTTCGAGGCTTACTATGATCAGGCCGATCTGGTGACGCAAGCGGTTGATACCGTTGTCAATGCTCTGTTACTGGCGTTTGTCTTCATTGTGGTCATTTTGGCGCTGTTCCTAATGAATTTGCGTGCTACCTTACTGGTACTGATCTCAATTCCAATTTCCATCGGTATTGCTTTGATGGTGATGGCGTGGTTTGGTCTTTCGGCAAACTTAATGTCTCTAGGCGGTATTGCCGTGGCCATTGGCATGCTCGTGGATGGCTCTGTAGTGATGGTCGAAAACATGTTCAAACATTTGACCCATCCCGATGCCACCCATGACAAAGATAGACAGACAATGGTTCAGGATGATCCAGGTCCTGTTGATGCAGCTCATGATAGCCATGGGATTGCTTTACGCTTGCAAGAAGCTGGCAGAGAGGTAGCAAGACCTATATTTTTTGCGACAGCAATTATTTTAGTTGTCTTCATGCCGCTATTCAGTTTCGAAGGGGTCGAAGCCAAACTGTTCCAGCCGATGGCTATCAGTATCATGCTGTCTATGCTGTCCGCGCTGGTTGTAGCTTTAATCATAGTCCCAGCATTAGCCACCTACCTGTTTCGCAAAGGGATACGCCCGCGGGAGAGTTTCGTCTTGAAACCACTTGATAAACTCTACCGCAAGGGTTTGTCGTGGGCTATGAGCCACAGTAAGGTCGTCGTTGGTATTGCTGTAACGCTCGTGGTTGCGGCAGCTTTAGTAATACCGCGTCTGGGTACCGAGTTTGTGCCTGAACTCGAAGAAGGAACGGTCAACCTCCGGGTAACTCTCGCTCCGTCCTCCAGCCTGGATACTGCGCTTGAAGTCGCTCCAAAACTCGAAGCAATGCTGATGGAATTCCCGGAAGTCACCTATGCGTTATCACGCATTGGACGTGCCGAAATTGGCGGTGATCCAGAGCCAGTGAATAACATTGAGATCTATATTGGTCTTAAGCCAGTGCCAGAATGGACCAGCGCCGATAATCGTTATGAACTTCAATCCCTGATGGAGCAAAAGCTGGAACAACATCCCGGATTGCTGTTCAATTTTTCACAACCAATTGCCACCCGTGTGGATGAGCTGTTATCGGGGGTTAAAGCGCAACTAGCGATAAAACTCTTTGGTAAAGATCTTGATGTGCTGGCTGAAAAAGGGCAGGCAATTGAGGCAGTGGTCAAAAAGATCGACGGTACGCGTGATGTTGCCATGGAGCAAATTGTCGGTGAAGCTCAATTGGTCGTAAAGCCCAATCGCCGCGCATTGTCTCGTTATGGACTCGACGTAGCGGATGTCATGGAAGTGGTTCGAAATGGGCTTGGCGGTGCCAGCGCTGGACAAATCATCAATGGTAACGAACGTTATGATATCTATGTTCGGTTGGATGAACGTTTTCGCCAAGATCGCGAAACTATTGCTGACCTTCGTTTGCAGGCACCTTCAGGAGCCTGGGTTCGCCTTGGTGATGTAGCCTCTGTAAATATTGCTTCCGGCCCGCCGCAGGTTCGCCGCGATGATGTTCAGCGCAGAGTAGTCGTTCAGGCCAATGTGCAAGGGCGTGATATGGGCAGTGTGGTAGCAGATATTCGCGCAGCGATTGCTGAACAAGTTGATTTGCCAACGGGTTACTCCGTGGATATAGGTGGACAATTCGAAAATCAACAGCGAGCACAAAAGCGTCTGTCGCTGGTCGTGCCATTATCGCTGGCGCTTATTGCCTTGTTGCTTTACTTTGCCTTTGCTTCGGTTGGTCAGGCTATGCTGATCCTGGTAAATGTACCTCTAGCCGTTATTGGTGGGGTGTTCTCACTCTGGCTGTCAGGGCAGTATTTATCAGTGCCCAGCTCGGTCGGATTTATTACCCTGTTTGGCGTCGCGGTACTTAACGGTGTAGTGATGGTTGAAAGTATCAATCAGCGTATCAAGTATGGCCTACCTGTCAGTGAAGCCGCTTTTGATGGTGCCGTATCCAGGCTTAGACCGGTATTGATGACAGCAGTGACATCTGCGTTAGGTTTAATACCGATGTTGCTATCAAATGGCGTTGGCGCAGAGATACAAAAACCGCTTGCCAGTGTTATCGTAGGCGGGCTGATAACAGCCACATTTTTAACACTGTTTGTGTTGCCCGTTCTGTTTGCCTGGTTTTCAAAAGGTAAGTTGAAGGAGAAACACTAACTAGCAATCTGCCGGCTCTATTTTGGAGTCGGCAATACTTTATAATAGCAAGATGGTTTGAACCAACACCCCATTAATGCTGAAAGCTCGCCCATTTTCGTATCGAGGACTCTCCGCTTTAGACTATAGTGATCGGGGAGGGGGAAAGCCAATATCAAAAAATGCAAGGTATACCTATGAGCCAGAAATGTAACCGTGACTGCAAAGCAGATGCTACAGATGAAACACAAGATATTACTAACGACGACAAGTTATTTGAAGGGGCACATGTAAGCGAATACCACGTTCCTAAAATGGACTGCCCATCAGAGGAAAGCATGATCCGAATGGCACTGGACAGTCTTGAGCCAAGTGTAATCCTCGAGTTTGATACACATAAACGCATAGTTAGAGTGCTTCATCACCTTGAACTCAGGGACATGGTAGAAGACCGGATAACGTCTCTTGGGCTTGGGGCTAGATTGGAATCAACTAACGCTGTGGACAGCGAGATTATCCATAAAGCAAGGTTGACGGCACAAAATGAAGAAGCAGAGGAAGCTGGGATACTTAAAATGCTATTAGCTATTAATGCAGTGATGTTTATTACAGAACTTGTTATCGGCTGGTGGGCACAATCGACCGGATTGATAGCTGATTCATTGGATATGTTTGCCGATGCAGCAGTGTATGGGGTGGCACTATACGCCGTTGGGCATGGCGTCCGAAAAAAACTCCGTGCAGCGCATATATCAGGATGGTTACAGATTATATTAGCTCTGGGTGTATTAACAGAAGTTGTGAGGAGACTGGTTCAAGGGAGTGAGCCTGAGTCAAACCTTATGATGGTGTTTGGCTTAATTGCCTTGGTAGCAAATGTCTGGTGCTTAATCTTAATTGCCAAAAAGCGAAATGGCGGCGCTCACATGAGAGCAAGTTGGATTTTTTCTGCTAACGATGTCATCGCTAACGCAGGCGTTATTATTGCCGGAGGATTAGTGGCATGGACGGGCTCACAATATCCAGACTTAATCATTGGGTTTATCATTGGATTAATTGTTTTAGTTGGCGGTATTCGTATATTGAAGATCAAATCCTAAGGTAGGAATAGAGCTCCACAAGAGGTAATCTTAAATGCATGATCATTCGCACTCACATGGTTCAAATAATCGTATAGGTTGGGCATTTTTTCTGAATGTCACCTTTACCATTATCGAATTTATAGGAGGTATCTTAACCAATAGTACCGCCATCATGGCCGACGCCGTTCATGATCTTGGCGACAGTTTATCCATCGGATTTGCTTGGTTTCTCAGTAAAGTTAGTGAAAAAGGTTCAAATTCAGAGTTCACCTATGGTTACCGCCGGTTATCATTGTTCGGTGCACTTATTAATGGTCTAGTCCTCATTATTGGTTCCGTCTGGGTTCTGACAGAAGCTATCCCTAAACTCCTGCAACCAGAAATGCCTATAGTTGAGGGCATGATCGCCTTAGCCGTGTTTGGGGTGCTAGTTAATGGGTTTGCGGCTTATAAATTAAGTAAAGGCAAAACTCTTAATGAGCGTGTACTCAATTGGCATTTATTGGAAGATGTACTGGGTTGGGTTGCAGTTTTAATCGTTTCCATCGTACTTCTTTTTGTTGACTGGCCCATTCTTGACCCAGCTTTATCAATTCTTTTCACTCTCTATATTTTAATTAATGTTGCTAAAAACCTTTGGCACACTATAAGGTTATTTTTACAGGCAATCCCTGACAAAGAACTGTCAAAATCAGTTTATAAAACCTTAATAGAACTCAAAGAAGTGGATAGTATCCATCACCTGCACTTGTGGTCATTGGATGGAGAGCATCATGTACTTACTGCTCATCTAGCTCTACAAGAGGCACTGTCTACTCAACAGCAACTGGAGTTAAAAAAGTCCATAGCAGAACGATTGAGTAAATTTAATTTAGAGCATACGACCATTGAGCTTGAAATGACAAATGAGCAATGTCGCGATGATTCTCAAGCTCTGTAATTGGGAGTGTACAGCTATAATTTATATTGTGGCCGCACTGTAACTGGTACCCTTGACCTATGCGTCGATTAATTTATTTCGTTGAATCAAATCTTGTTTGGTTTGTGATTATTGTAGCTGGAGTTGGCCTGATATTGCCCGAATCCGGGAAGTACCTCGACTCCTCAATAGCCCCTTTACTTGTGATTCTGATGTTTGTGATCAGCCTTACATTTGATGCACATGCCGTACGAATAGTCTTTCGCAAACCGTCAAGACAGTTTTTGGCAATGGGGCTCGTCTATGGCCCGATTCAATTGCAGGCTTCTTGACTGGTCGCCTTTTTCAATGCGGTCAATACAGCCTTTTCTCCTTTCGTAGTTCCGCTCCTTTTTCTATGGCTGACAGGGATACAGCTAGAAGTCCCTCTCGTTTCCATCATCCTGGAGTTAGCTCTAGTTGTTTTAGTGCCTACAATTCTCGGTGTAACCTTACGCACCAACTTTCCGACGATTATTTCAAAGCATGATTCGACTTACGCAGGAATTGGGTCAGTCTTCTATCTTGTAATATTACTTGCGGTAGTGGCTTCCAATGCAGAAACCATCATTGGTTATGGATAGTATGCTTTTGTAATTGCTGGAGCAGCTTTAAGTCTAAATCTTTGTGGCTACTTAATTGGAATGGCTTCACGGTTTATAACGACAGACCGACCGGAAGTCATCGCATACCTATTTACTGTCAGCAAAAAAGAATTTAGCATTGCAGCGGCTTTTGTGGCTGCATCCCGGTTGCCATCAGAAATAGTAATACCAGCCACATTCTTTGCAGTAATTCAGATGATCACATCTCCTATTGTGGCCAAATATCTTGCTTGAGGCTAGCTCTCAAACAGTTACTGAAGAAACTTTCCACGAAGAAATATGCAGTAAATTGGTAGTACCGTATCACTGGAAACCAAAAGCAGACTCATAAATATCTTTTCTGACGAAAGATAAAGCTTACCCAGCACAGCAAGACAGTTCTTTAATATCTTTACTGAAAGTTTGTGCACAAAGCTTCAGGCCTTCCACCATAGTTAAATAAGGAAACAATTGATCCGCTAAGTCATCCACTGTCATGTGGTTGTGAATCGCCAGTGCCGCGCTCTGGATAATCTCGCCGCCATCATGAGCTAATACTTGGGCTCCGATCAGGCGTTGGGAGCCAGCTTCAACCACCAGTTTGATGAAACCCTGAGAGTCGAAGTTAGCCAGTGCTCGAGGCACGTTTTCCAGTGGGAATACTCGACTTTCGGTCTCAATATTCTGTGCATGAGCTTCTTGTTCTGACAACCCTACCGTTGCTACCTGCGGTTCGGTAAAGATCACGGCTGGCATCGCGGATAGATTCAACCGAGCTTCACCCCCTGTCATGTTAATCCCTGCACGACTGCCTGCCGCTGCCGCGACATAAACCAGTTGCGGCATGTTACTACAATCACCTGCTGCGTAAATATGTGACTGTGATGTGCGCATCTGATCACCTACAGTGACCGCTCCATTGGCCTCTTTTTCTACACCGGCAGCGGCAAGATTAAGCTTACCGGTATTAGGTGCACGGCCGGTGGCGACCAGCAATTTATCGCCACGAATTTCTCCTTGCTCGGTATCAAGGATAAACTTATTATCTTCATAAGACACCTGACTGGCTTGGGTATGTTCCAGTACGCGAATGCCTTCCTGTTCAAAAGCTACGGTTAAGCCTTCTCCCAACAGTGGGTCTTCACGGAGCAATAAAGTACTGCGAGCCAAGATAGTGACCTCTGCACCCAGCCGACGATAAGCTTGAGCAAGTTCGACAGCCACAACTGAAGAGCCTATCACTAACAAGTGCTCAGGTAGCTCAGTTTCGAATAAAGCTTCCGTCGAAGTCCAATAAGGGGTATCAACCAGGCCTGGAATAGGAGGAATAGATGGCTGACTGCCGCTGGCAATCAAAAAGCGATCTGCAACCAGCTCTTGCTCGTAACCATCTTTGTTGCGAATAGTTAAGGTATGAGTATCTTTAAAAGATGCATAACCTTGTACCAATGACAATGCTGGATTGGTATCCAGAATATGCTGATATTTGGCGGCACGTAACTCTTCCACGCGTGCAGTTTGTTGTTTCGCTAACAAGCTACGATCCAAAGAAGGTTCATGATTTTCTAGACCGTCGAAAGGATTGTTACGCTGCTGTTCAGCCAGCTGGGCAGCCCGGAGCAGAATTTTCGAAGGTACACAACCGACATTAACACAACAACCTCCGATCACATCTCCAGCTTCAACGAGTGTGACTTGTGCTCCATTTTCCACTGCCTTGATAGCACAAGCAAAAGCAGCCGAGCCAGTACCGATGATAGCGACATGCAGCGACTTTTTGTCAGTCACATCTTCACTATCGCAGCCATCTAACGCGACAGGTTGAGCCGTGTAGCCAAGAGCTTTGATGGTATTGATTAGCGTCTGTTCATTGACATCAGATTCTGCTTCGACGACTGCACTGGATTTCGTATAAAAAACGGTGGCATTTCTGACGCCAGGCATGACGATCAAGGCATCTTCGATCTGCTGAGGGCATCTTTCACAAGTCATTCCAGAGATGGAGAATTTACGCATAAAGACCTCCTTATGGATTTGAGTGAGTGTTGTCGGCAGGAAGCACACAACTTTCATTGTCACAGCGTTTATTCGCTGGCGAAAAAATATCCCAGATTGATACCGCTACCATCAGTGCCAAGGCTGAGTACGTCACATAAGTGCTCCAGGCATATTGAAAGAACGGATAAAGTGATAGCAACAACAGAATAGGCCCTAGCATACCAAGCAGGTTACGATGCCACTGCTTGTGACCAATCCAGCCAAGTCCGTTAACTATTAGGCTAACCCAAGCCAATATAGGCAAGAGTGTATTGATAAAGAACCACTACCACTGACTGAGGAACCCTGCCCGATGGCTGCCCCCAAGCTGGCGATGGCCGGAAAGCACATGGCACAACCCATGGCAGACACCACGGCACCTAATGAGCTGGCTTTGTCGCCAATGCGGGTAAAAAGACTCAGCAGGTTCTTCATTAGTATTCGTCCTTTATTGCTTTACCACAGATGGATAGCCGGCATTTTTTGTGGCCTCGGTCAGCTTTTCCACCGTAGTTTTTTCATCATCAAAAGTGACCACGGCTAACTTATCTTCGAAGGTCACTTCAGCTTTGGTAACTCCCTCAACCTGTTGCAATGCTTTTTCCACCGTAATCGGACAAGTTACGCAGGTCATCGTGGGAACTTCAAGCATGACTGTTTGCTGCTTGGCAAACGCACCCAAGCTAAGTATTGATAGTAGGGATAATAGTGCAATTTTTTTCATCTTCTTCTCCAAGGGTTATTTCTCAACGATATAATTAAGCAAACCAGATAATCCAGTAATTGCTAGTGACTAATATTAATGCAATGAAGGCGGTTACCCAGAAAATGATCTGCCGGCGCTTACGTACTTGTGGCATTGCACAAGCGGTTCCAGGCTCACACTCTTCTATAGGTCGATAAACTTTCCAACCGGCAAAACTAAATAAAACCAGTACCAGCAAGATAAAAATAGGGCGGTATGGCTCCAATACGGTCAGATTGCCAATCCAAGAACCACTAACGCCTAGTAGTAACAAGACTAAGGGCCCAGCACAACAAAGCCCAGCACCAATAGCAGCAGCAATACCACCAACTAGCGGTAAACTGGTATCGTTTTTTGCCATGGCTTACTCCACTTCAAATGTTCTGATAGAAAACAGTATAAACTCCGTATCCAAGTACGGAGTCAAGGGGTTTAGCGATTGTTATTAGTTGTTTTCTGGGAGAAGGGAAGTAATAATCGGGCAATGTGCCTGTTCAGTGTTGCTTGCACATTGTTTCAGTAAATCATTAAGACTGGTTTCTAAGCGGCGTAGATCAGCCATTTTTGCACGAACACTGGCAAGTTTGTGGTTTGCTATACTTTGTACTTCTTGGCAAGAAGTCTCTTCCAGCATCAGCAAGTTAGCGATCTCATCCAAGGAAAACCCTAACTCTTGAGCACGTTTGATAAACCGAATGCGATTCAAAGTCGTCTCAGGATAACGACGATAACCTTTAACGGGTTTTTGGGGCTGTTCAATTAAGCCGCACCGTTCATAATATCTAACGGTCTCAACGTTTACGCTTGCCAATTTGGCAAGTTGACCAATTACATACATAATTTAACCGTATTGTCGGTACTGAAGTGGGTAGTAAAATTCTAAGTTGAAAGTACGAATATAACAAACAGTGTATCAATAGCGCAAAGTCTGCTGTTAGTTCGTTGAGATATTCAATATATTTCATATGGTTAAACTATTTTTTGGTCGATTTATCACGAATCGTGGCCGTACCTCTGTACTGGATAACCTCATGGCGCGCGAAGGCATGTTTGTAAAACCCGGCATGGAAATCATGGCGATCGGTCAGCTGGAGCATATCTGGGTGATTGGTGAAGTCTTTGAGCGACAGGCCTCTCTGGTTCAGGTCGGTGATCCTGTGCACATGCAGCTGAATTATTTACCGGGGCGAGAGTGGCAGGGCCAGGTCGACTATGTCTACCCGAGCCTTAACACAACGACTCGCACCGCACAGGTAAGGGTGCATTTTCACAATCCCGATGGTTATCTGAAACCGGGCATGTTTGCGCAGATGCGCATTGAGGCGGCACCGATGGACGATACCCTGTTGATTCCCCGTGAAGCGCTGATTCGTACCGGCAGTCAATCTCGTGTTGTGCTGGCCAAGGGCGAAGGCCGTTTTAAATCCGTTGCGGTTCAAGTGGGGCATATCACCGATGACCAGGCGGAAATCATGTCGGGGCTTGATGAGGGCGATCGCATTGTGACGTCAGCACAATTTCTGATTGATTCCGAGTCCAGCAAAACCTCGGACTTTCGGCGCATGAACCATGGTTCGGATGATAAGGCTGAGACTACAGCGCCCACATCGGTCTGGGTCGGCGCACGTATTAAAAGCCTGATGCCCGAACACCGGATGTTGACGCTGGCGCATGACGCCATCGATGACTGGCAATGGCCGGCCATGACCATGAATTTTACCGCTGCTAAAAATGTAGACCTTCAAGGTTTACAGCCTGACATGACTCTTCACGTAGAAATTACAAGAGAGGGCGACAACAACTATGTGATCAGCCAGATCCATCGACCTGATGCTGCTACCGAAGACATGCCGATATCCGACGGTGATCAGCCGATGAGTCACAACGGTATGGAAATGGATCACGGCCAACATCAATCCATGAATCATGATGGCATGGAGATGGATAACGATTCGATGAATATGGACCACAGTCAGCACAACGGGGAGGGTAAGCCATGATCGAAGGCATTATCCGCTGGTCTGTCCAGAATCGGTTCTTTGTATTGTTGGCCACTCTGATCCTGGTGGGAATTGGCGGCTGGTCGCTGAAAAACACGCCGGTGGATGCGATACCCGATCTCTCGGACGTGCAGGTGATTCTTAAAACCAGTTATCCCGGACAGGCGCCACAGGTGGTGGAAGACCAGGTCACCTATCCACTGACAACCGCCATGCTCTCGGTACCGGGTGCTGTCACTGTGCGCGGCTACTCCTTCTTCGGTGACTCCTATGTTTACGTCATTTTTGATGAGAACACCGACGCCTATTGGGCCCGCTCGCGGGTGCTGGAATATCTGTCACAAGTGGCACCCACCTTGCCAGCTAACGCCCGGCCCCAACTGGGGCCGGACGCTACCGGTGTCGGCTGGGTTTACCTGTACGCATTGGTGGATCGGACCGGTCAGCACGACATCAGCCAGCTTCGCAGCCTGCAGGACTGGTTCCTGAAATACGAACTGCAAACCGTGCCCGGCGTGTCGGAAGTCTCTGCCCTGGGCGGTATGGTGAAGCAGTATCAGGTCAAGGTACACCCGGATAAATTGCGTGCCTTCAACATCCCCTTATCCCATATCCAGATGGCGATCCAGCGCGGTAATCAGGAGGTGGGCGCCTCGGTAGTGGAAATGGCCGAGGCGGAATACATGGTACGTGCCTCAGGTTATATCCAGGGGCGCGAGGACCTGGCCAATATTCCACTGGGTCTTGATGTAAAGGGCACGCCACTACTGCTGAAAGATGTGGCGGATATCGACGTGGGTCCGCAGATGCGCCGGGGTATTGCCGAGCTGAATGGCGAAGGAGAAGCCGTCGGTGGCATCGTGGTGATGCGCTTTGGCGAAAATGCCCAGAAAACCATTGACGGTGTTAAAGCCAAACTGGAAACCCTTAAGGCGGGTCTTCCCGAAGGTGTGGAAATCGTGACGGTTTACGACCGTTCCGGCCTGATTGAACGCGCCGTTGAAAATCTCTGGCACAAGTTGCTGGAGGAGTTCATCGTTGTTGCCCTGGTGTGTGTGGTATTTCTGTTCCATATCCGCTCCAGCCTGGTGGCCATCGTCAGTCTGCCTGTCGGTATTCTCACCGCCTTTATCGTCATGCACTTTCAAGGTTTAAACGCCAATATCATGTCCCTGGGTGGTATCGCTATCGCCATCGGGGCAATGATTGACGGTGCGATTGTGATGATCGAGAACATGCACAAGCACATGGAGCGCACGCCGTTGACGGCTGAAAACCGCTGGCAAGTAGTGGCGGAGTCTGCCGCAGAAGTGGGACCGGCGTTGTTTTTCAGCCTGCTGATCATCACCGTGAGTTTCGTGCCGGTGTTTACGCTGGAGGCGCAGGAGGGGCGGATGTTTTCGCCACTGGCCTTCACCAAGACTTACGCCATGGCGGCCAGTGCCGCACTGGCAGTGACACTGGTGCCGGTGCTGATGGGTTATTTTATTCGCGGCAAGGTCTTGCCTGAGCACAAAAACCCGCTGAATCGGGCATTGATTGCCGTCTACATGCCTGCGCTGAAAACGGTGCTTAATCACCCCAAAACCACTTTGGCATTGGCTTTGGTGGTGACGGTCATTGGCTTCTGGCCGGTGAGCAAAATTGGCAGCGAATTTATCCCGCCGCTCGATGAGGGCGATCTGATGTATATGCCCACCACCTATCCCGGGCTGTCCATCGGTAAAGCGCGCGAGATCCTGCAACAGACGGACAAGCTGATTGCCACCGTACCGGAAGTGAAAAGCGTGTTCGGCAAAATCGGTCGTGCAGAAACGGCCACCGACCCGGCGCCGCTGACCATGATCGAGACGTTTATCCAGCTCAAACCGAGGGATGAATGGCGCGAGGGGATGACCACCGACTCGCTGAAAAAGGAGCTGGATGCGCTGGTGAAATTCCCTGGCCTGACCAACGCCTGGGTGATGCCGATCAAAACCCGTATCGACATGCTGGCCACCGGTATTAAAACCCCGGTGGGCATAAAAGTGGCCGGACCTGACCTCAAGCAGATCGAAAAAATCGGCAGGCGTCTTGAGCAAGTACTCAAGGATGTGCCAGGTACGGCATCAGTTTATTCAGAGCGTGTGGCGGGTGGGCGTTATATCAAAGTGGATATCCAACGGGAAAAAGCCGCTCGCTACGGGCTGAATATTGCCGATGTGCAACAGGTGGTGGCCACCGCCATCGGCGGCATGAATGTCACCCAAACCATTGAAGGCCTGGAACGCTACCCGGTGAATCTGCGCTACCCGCAGGATCTGCGTAATTCCCCGGAGCAACTGGCACTGCTGCCGATTGTGACCGGCAGTGGCCAGCGCATTGCCTTAGCGGACGTAGCGAACGTCTATGTGGAAGATGGCCCACCGGCAATTAAAAGCGAAAACGCCCGTCTCAACGGTTGGACCTTTGTCGATATCGACGGGGTGGATATTGGCAGTTACGTCCAGAATGCCATGGCCGTGGTGGCCGATCAGGTGGAGCTTCCAGCGGGCTATTCACTGAACTGGTCAGGGCAGTATGAATACATGCTGCGCGCCAAGGAAAAGCTCATATATGTGGTGCCGCTGACGCTGGCTATCATTATCGTCTTGCTTTATTTCAACTTCCGCAGTTTTGCCGAGGTCGCGATCATCATGGGCACGCTGCCCCTGGCGATGGTGGGGTCTATCTGGCTGATGTACCTTCTTGGCTACAACTTCTCGGTGGCTGTGGGAGTGGGCTTTATCGCCCTGGCCGGTGTTGCTGTGGAAATCGGCGTCATCATGCTGGTGTACCTCAACCAGGCTTATCGCCATATGCTGGAGGAGTGTGAGCAGGAGGGCGTGGAACCCCGCCTGGAAACCCTGCGCCACGCCGTATTACACGGTGCCGGCTTACGGGTGCGTCCGGTGATGATGACGGCTGCCGCGATTATCGTGGGGCTGTTGCCGATAATGTACGGAACAGGGACCGGTTCGGAGGTCATGAGTCGTATTGCCGCGCCCATGGTCGGTGGGATGCTAAGTGCGGTCATTCTGACTTTACTCGTGCTACCAGCCGTTTACCTTCTTTGGAGAAAGCCCTGAGAAAGGGATCTGGCCAAATGTCATTCGAGTTGATCTGGATCAAATAATCTACCCCAGCATTACAGGTGTGTAATGTTGGGGTCATCCAGGTGTCAGTCTCCCCTCATTAACATAGCCAATAGATGGCATGAATCCGCACGCTAAAACTGCTTGACCTGTGTCCATGACACAGGTGTATAACCTTTTCCAGCGCACGGTTATAAAGCTTGGTGTAGAACCTCGGTTTATAACCGGTGATTGACTCAGATCAAGGTCCTGATCCCGGCGGAAGCTTAGGATGGCATGACTGGATCAAGAGGAGGGTGGCATGAAAGTCATCGAGGTTGCCAGGCTATTGGGCATTACGGCAGACACGGTACGGTTTTATACCCGCATCAATATTCTGAATCCCACCAAAAGCAAGGCAATGGTTATCGGGAATACAGCGACAACGATGTTAAGCGTTTGCGGTTTGTGTTGAGCGCTCGGCAGTTGGGATTTTCGGTCGAGGATATCCAGGAAATTCTCGGTCATGCTGACAAGAAAAAAACACCTTGCCCGACCGTGCGTCGCCTTATTGACCAGCGCTTGCATGAAACCGAGGAGAGGCTAACCGAGACCTTAAAACTAAAGGATCGCATGCAACGAGCTGTGTTGGAGTGGAATCAAAAGCCGGATAAGGCGCCTACGGGTCATATGCTTTGCCATTTGATTGAAGAGTTCACTGCGGAGGAATGAGTATGAGTACGCACCAAATATCAAACGCTAATCAACAGAAAGGTGGTTGCTGTTGTTCCGGAAAGTCATCCGTTTCCTCTACGGCAACGGATGCAAACGGCATTAGAAAATCATCGCAATCGCTGCACCAATTACAAGTGCAGGGAGCCACCTGTGGTGGTTGCGTTAAAAGCATAGAACAGACGCTGAAATCCGTTTCCGGGGTCAGTGAGGCCTCTATGGATCTGGCAAGCGGTGTCGCTTCAGTTTATGGCGCTGCGGATATTGGCGGTGCCATCGATGCCTTAAAGCAAACGGGATATGAAGCTGTTTTAATGACAGATTCAGTTAGTTAAAAGACTTTCGAAACGGACGCAACATATGAACGATAAAGCTCATCAAATAAATAAAGAAGTGATTAATACTGATGGCAACCAGGGAAAAGCCGAGCTCGTTGTGCCTGGTATGGGCAGTAATCACTGCGCCGGTCTTGTGAAAACTTCAATAGAACGTTTGCCAGGTATAACAACCATCGAAACAAATATTGCCAATCATCAGGTGCATGTAACCTTTGAACCATCTAAATCCTCGCTTGAAAGTATTCGGCTTGCGGTTGAAAACGCGGGTTATGACATAGCTTCTTCGCAATTGTTGTCGGCTAACAACATCAAAAAGGTAACGCTAACTGTGCCCGGCATGGGGAGTAATCACTGTGCTGGTCTTGTTCGTACATCTATTGAGCGCTTATCGGGTATATCCGCGATTGAAACCAATATAGCTAATCATCAAGTCGTTGTGAGTTATGATCCGCAACGATTAGATAGCCAAACCTTAAAAGAAACCGTAGAAAAGGCTGGCTATGATGTGGTGAGTGTGGAAAGTTTGGCTAGCAATTCACACAAGGTAGCTGAAGCCGCAGAAGAGCAGTATCTAGATCAAGCATGGAATAACCTTTGGTTTGCAGCGATACCAACTACATTGATTATGTTGTTGATGATCCCTGAAATGTTCTGGCAACCCATTCCTGGTTATCTGGCGATAGTGGCGGTATTGGCTTTTCCTGTCGTGTTTTTCAAAGGTGGGCGTTCAACTCATCGTTCCGCTTGGCGTTCATTAAAAAATCGCACCGCCAATATGGATGTGCTGATTTCCCTCGGCAGTTTGCCTCCTTATCTCATCGGCTTGATTGGCTTTGTCTATCCCATGACCTCATTTATCGAAATGGCCTCCACCATCATGACCTTCCATATGCTGGGGCGCTATCTCGAAACACGCGCTAAAGGTAAGGCTTCACAGGCGATAAAAAAGTTAATCAAGCTTGGGGCTAAAACCGCAATCGTACTGCGTAATAACAATGAGGTCGAAGTTCCGGTTGAGGAGTTACTCATCGGAGATGTCATGGTGATCAAGCCAGGCGGTAAAGTACCTACGGATGGAGAGATTATCGACGGTCATAGTCATTTGGATGAGTCGATAGCCACAGGTGAATCCGTCCCCGTAGAGAAAGGCCCTGGGGATACTGTACTGGGTGCGACAATGAATAAGGAGGGGCTACTCAAGGTAAAGGCAACTAAGATCGGTGCTGATACCTTTTTGTCTCAAGTTATTAAATTGGTGGAGCAAGCTCAGGGTTCTAAAGTGCCTATTCAGGAGCTTGCTGACAGAGTGACGGCAACTTTTGTTCCTGCGGTCATTGGTATTTCACTGTTGAGCTTTTTGTCCTGGGTGATTTTTGCAGACACCTTACGACCTGTATTGGAGTGGGGGGGTAGCTTTTTACCCTGGGTTGACCCGAGTTTAACACCGCTTATTGCAGCGATACTGGCGTCTGTTGCAGTTATGGTAATCGCTTGTCCTTGCGCTCTCGGGTTGGCAACACCCACCGCGATTATGGTGGGATCAGGTATGGGGGCCGAACGCGGCGTACTGATCCGTTCGGGTGAAGCGATACAAACGTTAAAAGATATCAAAGTGGTTGTGCTGGATAAAACCGGCACGATCACCGCAGGTAAACCCTCCCTCACGGATGTAATTCCTGCTGCGGGATTTACAGAGGAAGAATTGCTGGTTGCAACCGCCGCAGTGGAAGGTGGTTCAGAACACCCGCTGGCACAAGCGATAGTGCAAGGTGCTAAGGTGCGAGGCCTGACAATTCCAAAATTGGAAGATTTCCAGTCGATAACTGCTCGCGGAGTAGAGGGTGTGGTCAATGGCCGCTTGGTGCATGTTGGCAGTCGACGCTTGCTAAATGAGCAAGGGGTCGATCTCGGAGATTTAGATGGCACCCTGAAGTCGCTGGAAGTTCAAGGGAAAACGGCGATGTTGGTGGCCATTGATAAAAAAGCAGCGGGTGTTGTGGCCGTTGCTGACACGATTAAGGAAGATTCAAAATCCGCGATAAAAGCTATGCACGACCTGAACATTCATGTGGTGATGGTGACCGGCGATAACGAGCGGACAGCCCAATTTGTTGCCGAGCAAGTAGGTATTGATGAGGTTCTGGCCAATGTATTACCGGAAGGCAAGGTCGATTCTGTCAAAAAGCTGCAAGCCAAATACGGAGACAGTGTGGCGATGGTGGGTGATGGTATTAATGATGCACCTGCTTTAAAACAAGCCAATGTAGGAATAGCCATCGGTGCAGGCGCAGATGTAGCGATCGAGGCGGCTGATGTCACGTTGGTTCAGGGGCAATTAACTAAACTTGTTGAAGCAATCCTGCTGTCAAAGGCCACTTTTCGAAAAATCGTCGAAAACCTGTTTTGGGCTTGGTTCTATAATCTGGCAGCAATCCCTGTTGCGGCACTGGGTTTACTGCACCCGATGATTGGTGTTATTGCAATGACCGTTAGCTCCTTGTCAGTCATCGGTAATTCCATTCTTTTGAAGCGCGCAAAAATCACGGTTGAATAATGGGAGGCAATCATGAGTAAACAATCGCAATCATTCTGGTTTACCCCAAAAGGCTTAGCTGCCTTAGGGCTTATCGGTGCAGTCAGTTATTTCTTATTGGTGGAGCACAGAGAGCATTTATTCCAATTTCTGCCCTACTTGATTTTGTTGCTATGTCCACTCATGCATATTTTTATGCATGGCGGTCATGGCGGTCATGGGCATCACGAGGACGATTCCGACAAACAAGCGTATCAACGCAGTTTGGAAGATGGGCTTAAAGAACGCGAACATCGACATCACCATTAAAGAGATTCTAAACAGGAGAATAATCATGCACGGCGACTCTGCTTATGGTCTCTGGACACTGGTGATACTGAATTCGGCAATATTTATTTTCTTTGCCTTCAGTTTTGCCAAGCCACAAACAAAAACCGACTGGCGCAGTTTTGGGGCTTTCTCTGCCTTCATTATTGCGCTCTTTACCGAGATGTATGGATTTCCGCTAACGATATATTTTCTGTCTGGATGGCTGGCGGAAAAGTACCCAGGAGTGGACTTCCTCTCCCATGAAAATGGCCATTTACTGCACACCATGCTCGGTTTTGAAGGTGATCCGCACTTTGATCCGCTGCATATTGCCAGCAATGTACTAATCGTGCTCGGCTTCTTTCTGCTCGCGTCGGCGTGGAACGTGCTGCACAAAGCGCAACAAACTCACTCCCTGGCGACCACTGGTTGGTATGCCCGCTGCCGTCACCCGCAATACATTGCTTTTATCATGATTATGTTTGGCTTTCTGTTGCAGTGGCCGACACTTCCAACACTAGGTATGTTTCCAATCCTATTGGTGGTTTACGTGCGTCTTGCAAAACGAGAAGAGCGCATGGCAATTGAAGAATTTGGCGATGCCTATCGTCATTATATGGAATCGACACCCGCTTGGATTCCAAAGTTAAATAACCTAAAAACGTCAACATATTGAGGATTTATAAATGAAAAATTCAATGAACAAATTTCTTTCTGCAGTCATTATTACCACCGCAATCTCTTCGCCTGTTTATGCTGAAAAAGGACATGAGCATGGAGATGCAAGCAAAGACAAAGTTGGTGGCATGATGATGACAATGATGAATCATGAGCAGATGATGGCGATGCATGAACATATGCAAAAAATGCAGGAAACAATGGCAAAAATCAAAGCCGAAACCGACCCAGAAAAACGTCAACAATTAATGAATGAGCATATGCAAACTATGCAAGAAGGTATGCAGATGATGAATATGGGGAACGGCATGAAAGGCGGTAAGAAAATGGACAAAATGGATATCACAAAACGTATGGATATGATGGAAAAACACATGGGGATGATGCAAAAAATGATGGGGCAAATGATGGATCATCAATCTGAGGCAAACAAGTCTAACGAGCATCAACACAAATAATAGACTGTTGGTGATGTGAAAAAGTTTGTAAACAGAGATTAGATCTTGGAGGTAAATTATGAAACAAGAAGAGCACCGACTGGGTGTGTCTGAAGTCAATCTCGTTGTTCGTCATTTAAAACTTGACGCAAAGAACGTTAGTAATATCAACGATGCAATTACAGAAATCGATAAGTTATATGGTTTGGATGCGGTTTCATTTGATGAACAGTCACAGGTTTTGAATCTCGCATACGATGCATCTCGTCTATGCCTCGATGGTATCGAGGATGTGTTGGCTAAACACGGTATCGAGGTTGGTCACGACTGGTGGACGCATTTTAAAGAAGGATATTATAAATTCGTGGATCAAAACATAAAAGATAACTCGGAGCATGAGCCATGGAGTTGTCACAAGTCACCGCCACGCAACAGGCGAAAATAGCAATGACGGTGAAAACGATGGAGTCAGCAAACGCTCTTAAGGTTATTGATATAGGTATCGATACCCACCAAGAACCCGTCCTTTATATGCGAAACGATTGCCATATCTGCCGCTCGGAAGGTTTTACAGCTAACAGTCGCGTTTCAGTGGAAGATGGCCAAAACCAAATAATCGCAACGATCAACGTGGTGGATGAGAAGGTCATTGAACCAGGCAGCGCTGGTTTATCCAAAATCGCCATCGAACGGCTGGGAGTTACCGCAGGGGCATTGATTAGCGTCAGTCATGCACCGGTGGTGACATCGCTGGCGGCTGTTCGCAAAAAAATATTTGGCCATAAGCTCAGCGACGAGGAAGTCACTGAGATCGTACAGGACATCAGCGACCATCGTTATTCCGATATCGAAATTGCCAGTTTTCTCAGCGTTTGTGCGGGTAGTCGTCTGGATGTGGATGAAATCATTGCCTTGACACAGGCCATGGTGGCTTGCGGTAAGCGTCTCAGCTGGCCCGATTCACCCATGGTGCTGGATAAGCATTGCATTGGTGGCCTGCCGGGCAATCGCACTACTCCCTTAGTGGTGGCGATCGTCAGCGCAGCAGGTTTAACCATTCCGAAAACCTCGTCTCGCGCCATTACGTCACCGGCGGGTACGGCTGACACTATGGAGGTGCTGACGACCGTCAATCTCAGCCTTGCGGATATTCAACGAGTTGTAGCAGAAACTCACGGTTGTCTCGCCTGGGGTGGAGCGGTGAATCTTAGCCCCGCCGATGATTTATTGATTCGGATTGAGCGCGCGCTGGATCTTGATGGCGAAGGGCAGTTGATTGCATCGGTTTTGTCGAAAAAAATCGCTGCGGGTTCTACCCATGCGGTGATTGATATCCCTGTCGGCCCTACTGCAAAAGTGCGTTCGCAAAAAGACGCCGATCGCCTCGCTTCACTATTTACACAGGTTGGTGCTGCGTGCGGCCTTCAGGTTCGTTGCCTGATAACGGATGGCAGTCAGCCCGTCGGGCGCGGTGTTGGTCCAGTAGAGGAAGCCCGCGATGTAATTGCTGTTTTGCGGCGCAGCAGCGATGCGCCCGAGGACCTTCGAGAGCGGGCACTGTTTTTGGCTGCCCATCTGTTTACTCTGGCGTATCAGCAAACCTATGAACAAGGTTTGCAAAAGACTACCGAAATTCTTGATAGCGGTGCAGCGTGGGAACAATTTCAGAGAATTATAGCGGCCCAGGGCGGGATGAAACCTTTGCCTTCTGCAGATTTTCAACATACGGAAACTGCCGCATCAACCGGCACTTTGCAGACGATTGATAATCGCCAATTAGCGCGCTTGGCGAAACTGGCGGGAGCGCCCAATGTCTCGGCAGC
>Ga0209379_10000488_pt1 | contig 33130 bp, 29 predicted proteins | sample tdDd001_FD_187124 | JGI IMG/M metagenome (GOLD analysis project Ga0209379, IMG submission 187124) | Marine sediment microbial communities from the Atlantic coast under amendment with organic carbon and nitrate - tdDd00.1 (SPAdes)... | ecosystem: Environmental > Aquatic > Marine > Coastal >... | reverse complement strand
AAGAAGTATGCGGTTGAAACAATAAGAGGGTGTAATGGTTGCACCTCAGTTTGGGTGCTTTCTGTTTTGATTAGAGTAGATTGCATAATAAGAACCATAATTCCTGTAGACCGCGAGGACGTCACTGACGAAAATGGGATATACAGGCAGATTTATTTTTGATAGTTATATGCGGTTATTATGCTTTTACCACACTGAATGCAGGCTGTATTTAGTGATAAGTGTCACACTTCTCATGTGTTAGATGTTTTTTGCGTCAAAAAGAAAAACCTCCTCAAAAAGAGGAGGTTTTAGAAGTCGGTTTTCGTACTAGATTAACTTTCGACGGTTAGCCCGATAAGCGCTTCCTGTGTATCAGATAGCGTTTTGCTACCCGCTGGCTCAATACCAAGTTCTTTGTGAGCTTCGTCTGCTGACATGCCTAAATGGCAGCGTAGGATATCAATAGCAACCTGATAGTTTTCGTGATCAGCCATCATTCCTCCTTGAAAATTTGACGGTGGTATACTGCGTTGTTAATGCTATACACTCGACAATAGTGGAATGCCTTCATACTTTCAATAAGACTAAAGTCTAAAGCCGTCATTTATGACTCACATCACCGATTGTTGACTAGGTTGTTAAACAAGATTTACGGCGGTGCATTCTGTGGTAAATAATAACGAAACGTAACAATTTAGCCCTTTTACTTGTAATTGGATTGATCGACCATACTATAAATAACAAATTGATTGGCTTGTATCATATGAAATAAGTGTGTGATGCTCCATCGTTTGTGTAGAACTAGAAAGCTTGATTGCTATTGGAGAATATTAAAAATATGAAGCGGATTGCATTGTTCTTGGCAACTAACCTTGCTGTGATGCTGGTCTTCAGTGTTGTCTTGAACCTTATCTACGCTTTTACCAGTTTACAGCCAGGTAGTTTGAATGGCTTATTGGTAATGGCGGCATTGTTCGGTTTTGGCGGCTCATTGATTTCACTGTTTATGTCTAAGTCGATGGCGTTGCGTTCGGTCGGCGGCATGGTGGTTGAGCACCCGCGTAATGAAACCGAACACTGGTTAATGGAAACTGTTTCGCGTCAGGCACAGCAGTCGGGTATCGGTATGCCAACCGTTGCTATTTATGAGTCCGCTGATATCAATGCCTTCGCGACAGGCGCTAAGCGGGATGACTCGTTGGTTGCGGTATCTACGGGTTTGCTCCGTAGTATGACACGCGATGAAGCAGAAGCTGTATTGGCACACGAGGTCAGCCATATCTCTAACGGTGACATGGTGACGATGACGCTGATGCAGGGTGTAGTGAATACCTTTGTCATTTTCGTTTCGCGTTTGGTTGCCGGTGCGGTTAGTGGGTTCAATAACGGCGATGAAGACGGTGAAGGCGAAGGGGGCAGCTTTATGATGTACTTCATCGTATCTTCGATTATGGAAGTATTGTTTGGCTTCCTGGCGAGCATCTTGACGATGTGGTATAGCCGCCACCGTGAGTTTAAAGCCGATGCCGGGTCGGCACACCTTGTCGGTCGAGAAAAAATGATTGCTGCGCTTGAACGCCTGAAGGTAAGTCATGAATCTCAGCTTGAAGGTTCGATGATGGCTTTCGGTATTAATGGTAAAAAGTCACTATCCGAGTTGTTCATGACGCACCCACCTCTCGATAAGCGTATCGATGCGCTGCGCCGTGGTGAACATTTATAATTCAGTTACCCACTTAATAAATGAAATCCCCTAGGCCATGGCATAGGGGATTTTTTTAGTAACCAAGATCACACAGGTCCTCAATGAGCATTAAGCTGATTGCGGAGCAAATATTAGGATAAGATTTGCGCCCAATCATGATTTGATAATGCAGATTTGAGCTGGGGGTAATGTACCGCCAATGGGTACTGGGCTAGCAGATCGGAGCAAGGATCCCACTCACTGACAAACATTGCGGTATCAAACTTTAGGGTAGGATAGCGTTTGTAATCGGTTATCTTCTTAAATCCTAAGCGCTCGTAAAATCGTTTATGATTTTTCCTAGCGGCGCAAATGACGAGCGTTTTTCCTGTTACCTCAGTTAAATGCATTGCATTGGCAAACAGGGCAAGGGGAACGGTGGCTGAAAAGTCGGTAATATCGGGTAATACGGTAAGGCGGTTTAGTTCGACAAGGGTGTCATATTGTTTTTCTAGTTCCATAAAGGTTTCGGGAAATAGCCGCTTTACCGGAATATCTATCCAGCCTGGTTGTTGATTGATTATCGATATCCGTAAAGAAGCTATTGATTGATTATTTTGCCGCAGTACAAAGGTATGGTTGTTTGGCATATGGTCAAATTCGTCTTCCAGCCTTTGTTGGGTATTGGTATCAATATAACCTTGCTGTAAATAGGCTTGATATCGAATGGCAAAGGCTTCGTCGAGTAGTGCCGGCGTTGCACAGTAGTGATTTTTGAGCGAGTGAATATCCATATTGGTACATCTTTCCTTGAGCTTGTTCAAGCAAGCGGGGTATGGGCAGATACAGCTCCCGCATAATGCAATGATATTTTAGCTTGTGAAGCTTAAGAACGTTGCGAGACATATACCAAATGCAACTGATTGCTTTTATTGTGTTCTATAGTGAAATTCAATTGAACGGACTGGTGTTTTTATTCGGTTATTCTAGCGGTGATATCCGGTACAAGTTTCCATTATCGGTGGTGAAGTAAATCCAGCCTTCGGGGCTTTGCACCAGTGCTCGGATCCGCTCTTGTAACGGTAATAGCAGGCGCTCTTCCGAGGTAATATTGCCTTCCGGGCTAAGGGTAAGATGATTGATGTGTTCTAGTTTCAATGCACCAACGAATAGATCGCCTTGCCAGCCGGGAAAGGCTGTGCCGGTATAATGCAATAGGCTACCCGGCGCAATGGAAGGTATGTAGACTTTTCGCGGTGATTCTATCCCTTCTTTTTCTTTGGCTTCTCCTACCGAAATTGGTCCCCAATACTCTTTGCCATGAGAGGTGACAGGCCAGCCGTAGTTGCTGCCTTTTTTTATCAGGTTGATTTCATCGCCTCCACGAGGCCCATGCTCACTTGCCCATAGTTGTTTGCTGTCGATGTCAAATGCCAAGCCTTGAGGGTTACGGTGACCATAGCTCCAGATCTCGGGAAGTGCTGTTTTGTGGGCAACAAAAGGATTGTCCGCAGGTACTGTACCGTCATGGTTGAGGCGAAGAATACTGCCGGCATGTGTTGTTAAATCTTGTCCGTTGTCGCGTTCACCACGATCGCCGACGGAAAAGAACAGATGGCCTTGCTGGTCGAAGGTGATACGGCTACCAAAATGGCGATAGGTTGGTGTGGCTGAATGGGTAACGAGCAGTTCTTGCCACTGAGTCAGTGTATCTACTTTGAGCTTGCTGCGAGCCAGCACGGTTACTGCCTGATTACCAATAGTTTTGCTGTAGGTGAAATACAACCAGCCATTAGGCTGTTGGTATCCCGGCTCGGTGATAACGTCGAGTAATCCGCCCTGTCCGCTGGCAGTAACGTCGGGAAGGCCTTTAACCGCTGTTTGGCTGTTGTTTGAAATATCGAGAATAACGGCTTCCCCGTGACGCTGGGTGATCAACAGTTTCTGGCTAGTGATGAATGTTATACCCCATGGAACTGATAGGTGTTCGGCAACCAGTGAAACCTGATAATCCATGTTGTTGCTAGAACCGTTGAGTACCACCGAGGCATAGGCTGTCGAGGGCAGTGCGCATACCCCTAATAAAAGAGATAGGGAAAAAAGGTATTCGGGGCGAACGACAGGGGATTTCATGAATTAAAGCCTTTGGTTTGTAAGGTTTATTCTTCAAGTTAAACCCAAGCATAGTTCATTTGTCGCTGCATATATCGCTATGCCGAGCATAAGTGTTGGAGTCATTGCCTTTGTTATTCGCCGTGCCATTACTCGCGAGGTTTGAGATGGGATGCAATTATCTGTGCGAGTTTTTCCAGTCCCTTTTCCCATTGGCGGTTTTCATCAAAAGTGGCGAAACTCAGACGAATACAGTGGTTGTGTTGGTTTTGGGTACTAAACATACTCCCGGGCAGTATGCTGATATTGTGGCGAAGCGCTTGTTGATAAATATCGTTGCAATTTGCGCTCTCTGGCAAGGTCAGCCAGCATAGAAAGCCTCCCTCAGGCTGGGAGAGGTGATAGTGGTTTTGTAGCCATGAATAGCGATCGAGCTCTGCTGTGAAAGTTTGAAAAAATAGGCGTTGTTTCTTGGCGTAGCTCTTACGTATCTTGCCAAGGTGTTGACGGAACTTGCCTGTCGTCAGGAACTGTCCAACAGCAGATTGCATCAGGTTCAAGCTGCCCATGTTGTCTGTCATCAGCCGCTTTTCAATTTGATGTTGATACTTCCCCGCAATAACCCAGCCAATACGCAGACGGGAATCCAGTGTTTTTGACAATGAACTGCAATAGATAACTCTGTTTTCCACATCCAGTGCTTTTAGGGGCAATGGTCTGTGGTTATAGGCCAATCCGCCGAAAACATCATCTTCAATGATCGGAATACCACTGGTGATAGCTAGAAAAGTTAGCCGATCAGGTTGCGACATGACATAGCCGATAGGGTTATTGAAGCTGGGGTTGATGATAATGGCAGAAACCGGCCAGCGATCAAGAGCTTGCTTTAAAGCCTGTAAGTCAATGCCGCTCGTTATACTGGCGGGGATCTCGACGACTTTTAGCCCAAGAGACTCAAGTAGGAGCAGGTTGCCAAAATAGCTCGGAGATTCGACGAGTACAATATCACCGGGTTGGGTAATCGCTTGCAGGCTGAGACTGATGGCCTGCTGCGCCCCATGAGTGATCAGGATATCATTTGCAGAGGTTGTAACGCCGAGTTCTTGATTGATAAAAACGAGTTGTCTGATCAGGTCTTCGTTTCCCGGAGGAAGCTGATAATGGCTTGGAATATTGGTTTGGTAGCGACTATGGCGTCCGATTTCGGCATAAAGAGACCGAATAGCCGGAAAGCGGGTGTCTGGATGCGCAGAGCCAGCGGCCAACACCTGACGAGAAAGAGACAGGCTCATGATCTCTTTGCTTAGCGACATCAAGTCGACATAGCCGGGTTCACTGATAGCTGTGATACCCGGATTTGCACGTTTGGCAACCAGATAACCTGATCGTGGATGTGCCTCAATTCGTTGACCAGCCTCAAGCTGCTGGTAGGCGCGGATGACAGTATTCTTGCTGATTGCCAACTGGGTACTTAAGTCACGAATAGAGGGAAGTTTATCGCCTGGTTGATAGCTTTGCTTGTTGATTCGCTCGTTGATAAGTTCGACAACTTGTTGATACTTCTTAGACACGCCCCGTCTCCTAGTTTATCTGTACCCTAAAAATAGCTTAAATCTGTCCCTATTAACTTTTCTGTACCCAATTAAAGTAATGTCTAACAAATAAAAAGGAAAGGAAATAGTGATGGTTGCTCGCATGATACCGTTTATCTTTGTTGTTCTCTGGAGCTCGGGCTTTATCGGTGCCCGGTTTGGCCTTCCTTATGCGGAGCCTGCCACCTTTCTTTTTCTCAGAATGGCCGCCAATGTTGTGGTATTTATCTTGCTGATGTTCATTCTACGTGCCCATTTACCACGAGGTAAGGCGTTGTTTCATTCGGTGATAGCTGGACTATTGATTCATGGCTTTTATCTTGGCGGTACCTATGAAGCAATTTCACTTGGAATGCCAGCGGGCTTATGTTCGTTGTTGGTAGGGTTACAGCCGATTTTAACGGCGGTGATTATGGTGATGGCTTGGAATGAGCGGATGCGGCTTTCACAGTGGGTTGGTTTGTTGATCGGCTTTGTCGGGATTGGGTTGGTACTGCAAGGAAACATGGAGTGGCAGCATGAGGGGAGCCGTCAGGCCGCTTATGTGTTTACACTTTTCGCTCTGTTGGGGATCACGCTAGGTACCCTCTATCAGAAGAAGTTCTGCCAAGGGGTTGATATGATCGGTGGGGCCGTATGGCAATATACCGCGGCAGCCTTGTTGTTTATGCCCGTTGCGTTGACAACCGAAACGATGGTGGTCAATTGGACGCCTGAGTTTATCTTTGCCTTGGTATGGCTTGTTCTCGTGCTGTCGGGCATCGCAATTATACTGCTTCTATATATGGTTAAGAATGGTGAGGCATCAAAAGTAGCATCAACTTTTTATCTGGTGCCACCTATGACAGCCTTCCAAGCTTGGTTGGTCTTTGGTGAATCATTTGATGGCTATGGAGTTGTTGGATTTTTGCTTGCGGCAGTAGCGGTTTATTTGGTTACTCGAAAGCCAAGGTTGCCTTTAGGTCGTGCACGAGTAGCCGCTCGGGCGGAAAGCTAATTTTTGACTTGTGAATTGAGTCATTAGTAGAGTGGTTAATTGAGACGGTCAGAATTGAAACTCTGACTAATTTCGGCCTGGCGGGAACGTTTATCGTAGATACAGATCATGGATAAATTCGGTGCTCGAAGCCTTTGCAGCACTGCTAAATAGAATGATAATCACGGCGAATGGTTGTATCCCGAACTTCACATAAGCTTCCTTTTTTGTTATTCGTTTCTTATTTTAGTTCACACTGTTCTTTTCGGATGCAACGTCGGAGATTCATTGGGTACTTTTATATGCAAAATGAATGTGCGAGAGAAAATACAGTCAGAAATACATAACCACTGATTAAAATTCAACAATGTTGATTGATAACTAGGCGGTTGGTTCTGTGGGGTATTTACACTTACAAAATGGGTATGTATTATTCGCCGCACTTACGGAGAGATGGCTGAGTGGTTGAAAGCACCGGTCTTGAAAACCGGCATACGTTTGTAGCGTATCTAGGGTTCAAATCCCTATCTCTCCGCCACATTAAAAAAAGCCAGCTTAATTGCTGGCTTTTTTACATCTGTTGCTTGGTAAAGAGCGAAGTAAATCTGCAATACCCTTGAAGCACTTCGCTACATTCAGAAAGCTCAGCAGAAGTGCTTGGCTAACGCTCAATACTTTTCTTCCTTCTTCCTTCTTCCTTCTTCCTTCTTCTCTTTCTTAGTCTCTGTCGATCTTTTCACTTACTGAGATAGAACTCATAAAAAGAATATTATTTTGATCAAAGATCAATACTCGAGGAGTATTATGTGCAACTCATGGTTATACCAATCTGGAGTATTGTTGTTGTGAGTATTTGTGGCGTTTTATCCTGTAAATCAAAAAAAGCAGTGTTGACTGCTCTTTTGTCGGCTGTGTTCTCGTTATCCGCTTCGACTGCAATGGCTTCTCCGTCAGGGGAGGACATGTCGATTTGGTTTGATGTCGGTGGCCCGGTAGGAGGGCCATACGCGACGGTTGTTCAAAACGGAGCGACACAGGCGGCGGGCGATCTGGGTGTTGATCTACGTGTGATGTACTCTGATTGGCAGCCACAAAAGATGATTGAAAACTTCAAGCTGGCATTGGCAGCCAAACCAACTGGTATCGTAGTGATGGGACATCCTGGTGACAGCGCCTACGAACGTTTGGTTAGCGAAGCGTTTAGCAAAGGTGTTCAGGTCTCCTCTGTTGATACCGCTCTTCCTGGCATTATGGCTGCAGAGCAAAGCAAAGGATTTGGCTATGTAGGGGTAAGTAATGCAGCGCGTGGCGTTCATTTGGCCAAAGAAGCATTACGCCGTGGTCAGTTCAAAGCCGGAGACCAAGCGATGGTCTGGGGCATTAAAGATATTGCCGAGCGCAGTGATTCTACCCGTGGGCTGATTAGTACCCTCGAAGAGGCTGGTTTAGCTGTTGATTTCCTCCAGATCTCACCAGAAACAGATAAAGATCCTTCCCTTGGAACCAATGTGATCACGGCATACTTGGCGCGCAACCCAAATGTGAAGTTGATTATGGTGGATCATGGGGCGCTGACCTCGCAAATGGGGAACTTTTTGCGTAATGCCGGGGTTCGCCCGCAAGAGTTGTATGTCGCCGGGTTTAGCCTTTCACCAGCGACTGCGGATGCGATTAAAACTGGTTATGTTCAGCTTGTTGCCGATAGTCAACCGTACTTGATGGGTTACCTGTCGGTAATACAGGTTGTGTTGAGTAAGCGTTATGGGTTCTCAGGTCTGGACATTAATACTGGTGCCGGATTTGTCAGCCAGAGCAATATTGATTTTATTGCCCCATTAGCGGCAAAAGGCATTCGTTAATGACGGAGCGAGTGCTTGAATTGACCGGGTTGAATAAATGGTTTGGCCCGGTTCATGCGTTAAAAGATATTCATTTTTCGCTTAATCGTGGTGAAGTGTGTGCGTTGCTTGGCGACAACGGAGCGGGAAAATCAACCCTTATCAAGCTGATTGCCGGTGCCGAGCAAATTGAGGATGGTCAGTTGTTGATTGGTGGAGAGAAAGTACCGACTCACCGTTATTCGGTACAACAGGCCCGCCAGTTAGGTATTGAAACGGTGTATCAGTCTGGCTCACTCGGTGAGCAGCAGAGCGTTTGGCGCAATTTATTTCTTGGTCGGCATTTTCGCAACAGGCTGGGATTTATTGATTACAAAGAAGAGCGTCGGCAGGCTGCTCAGCTTCTCAAGGCTTTAGATTTTCGTGGTGTCGGAGCCAATATTGATGCGCCGGTGAGTTCGCTCTCAGGTGGTGAACGTCAGGGGTTGGCAATCGGCCGTGCCATGTTATTTGATGCTCGGGTCGTGATATTGGATGAACCGACGACGGCTCTGTCGGTGGGTGAGGTTGAGAAAGTATTGTGCTTTATCGAGACATTAAAGTCGCAGGGCAGAGCATGTTTGCTGATCACCCATAACATGAATGATGCTTACCGTGTTGCCGACCGGTTTGTGGTGATGGATCGCGGCAGTATTGTGGCGGAATACCGAAAATCACAGATGACCCAGTCTTCGCTGCAGCTGGCGTTGTTGGATGCTGTAGGGAGAGGGGCCTGATGAACACTTTCATGTTACGTCATCGGGTTCCGGTGTTAACAGCATTTATCCTTGTTGCTCTCTGGGGGGTATTTACGGTTTCAAGCCCGGATACCTTCCTACATGGCCGTATTTATATTTCATTTATGTCAACAATTCCGTTTACCGCAATGCTGGCTTTTGCATTAACGCTGTTGATTATCGCACGTGAAATCGATATGAGTTTTCCGGCGGTTGTTGCACTGGGCGGCTTTGTCTTTTCAGCCATCTTTCAGGCTACCCAGTCTCCCTTGCTTGCCCTCGGGGGGGCGATTACTGCGGGTTTGGTTTGCGGTATTCTGAACGGGATACTGGTGGTTTATTTCCGTATTCCTTCAATTATTGCCACCATTGGCACCCAGTTCTTTCTTGGTGGCCTGACAACCGTGCTGGCCGATGGTCTTGCTCTTAGTATTCCGCAGGTGCGCGACAGTTGGATTCATACACTGATGGTCGGGCGTATTGCTGAGGTGGTTCCTGCTCAGGTGTTGTGGGCTCTGTTGATGGTTTTCTTGCTCTGGCTGCTTCTGTCACACCATGTTTTTGGTGATAACGTCAATTTCATTGGTGATAACCCGACGGCTGCACGAATGATGGGCGTGCCGGTTGAACGGACTCGTTTATTACTGTTCATGCTGATGGGGGCAATGTCGGCTCTGGTCGGGGTATTTGTCAGTCTTGAGATGAGCAGCTGGTGGCCTAATCAGGGGCAGGGCTACATGCTATTGGTTTTTGCCTCGGTGTTCATTGGTGGCACCTCTGTTCTTGGGGGGCGCGGTACCTTGATGGGTACACTATTTGGCGCTTGCATTATCGGTATTTTGGAAGCCGGGATAATTAGTGCCGGATTGGCGGGTTTTTGGACTCGCCTGATCTACGGCGTCACCATTCTTGTTTCGTTGATGATCCATAGCATGTTGCTGAAACAGCACATGGGATCATGGCGGCGGCTACTTTTTAATAAGGTATAGATATGACTCAGATAACTATTATCGGTGCGGGCAGTGTGATGTTCACCCGCCAGATTACTTCGGCCTTACTTTCTTATCCTGCTTTGAATGGCATTGACCTGGTGCTGATGGATATCGACTCCGAGGTACTTAAAAGGAGCTATCAGCTTATTAGCAAAATGATTGATCAAGCTGATATCAGTGTACGGATTAGCATGACCACAAATAGGCGTCAGGCGTTGACCGGTGCTGACTTTGTGATCAATGCCATTCAGGTCGGAGGCTTGGAACCATGGCGGCTGGATATGCAAATACCGGCAAAATACGGTGTGATACAGGAAGTTGGCGACACGATGGGTCCCGGCGGTATTTTCCGGGCTTTACGTCATATTCCTCCGATGCTGGCCATACTGCGAGACATGGAAGAGGTATGCCCCGAGGCGTTGTTCATCAATTACGCCAACCCACTGGCGCCGTTAACCTGGGCGGCAAAGGATTCTAGCCCGATTAAGTCTATCGGTTTGTGTTATGGCGTTCGCTATACTGCGGCTCAGCTTGTCGGGTATCTGGGGGAAGGTGATTGGATCGATCACCCGTCAACCCCCGAGCGCTGGCAGCGACTGATGTATCAAGAGGTTCCTTCGCACATCGATTATGAATTTGCGGGCATTAATCATATGACGTGGATCACCAAGTTAATGGCTAATGGTGAGGATATGCAGCCTAAGATCCGTGAACTGTTTAATAACCCGAAGGTCTATGCCGCTGATGGCGTTCGTTGTGAAGTATTGAAGTTTTTTGGTTTATGGTGCACCGAAAATCATTGGCACTGCAGTGATTACCTGCCTTATTTCCGCAAAAACGAAGAGATGATTAATCACTTCCTTCCTCAACGCTGGGATCTGTTGGCGCTGGAAGAAAAAGTGCATGCTGCGGGAGAGGCTGAAATTGACGCCCAGTTGGCAGGCATACAGAAATTTGTCATCGAACCGAATATGCTCAATGCGCCGAAGTTGATTAACGCGGTGGTAAGTGGTGAACGTGTACGGATCAATGGTAATGTACCTAACCGCCAGTCAGCGGGATTGCTGATCGATAACCTACCTGAAAACTGTGTGGTCGAAGTGCCTATTTGGGTTGATAGCCAAGGGCTTCATCCTCAGAAAATGGGGCGCTTGCCTATGCAGTGTGCCAGCTTGATCAAAACGAATACCGCGGTGCAAGAACTGATTGTAGAAGCGGCATTAACCCATAACCTTGATGCCGCTCGGTATGCATTGGCTCTGGATCCGGTGACGGCAACAGTCTGTACACTGGAGCAAATTGACGGGATGTTTACAGAAATGTTCGCCGCACAACGTCAATGGTTGCCACAGTTTGCCAATGTGTAATACATAGCGTTATGTTCTGTTCTGAGCGGTTAGTTCAGGAATGGTGTATCTCTATTAATCAATTTCAGCTACCAAGTGCCACCTAGTTAAATGCAGCAAATGTATACCGAGTTGCTGATAGCTTATAGGTGGCCATTAAGTATTCTTTGTTAAGATTTTTACTTATCTATATGGGGATTGCATAGAGAGACTAATTCTTGAGGTGATCGAATAATAAAGTCGGGTTGTGTTGACCAGCTTTCAGGTATCGCACCACTATAAGCCACAGCGACCGAAGTGACCTTGGCACTAGAGGGCATTGTTGCCTGTAGATTTCGGGCAAACTGTACGTCGGCTTCATGGTCACCGATATATACAATTGACTTGTTTTCTAACTCATTAAATATTTGCTTTAAACAAACCACTCCGCTTTCAGGTGCAGGCTTCTGATGGTTGTTAGGTATGTCATCATAACCGATGACTGCATTGAAATAAGAATTAACCTGAGCCTGGGTTAATACATTCATGATGTTTTTTGATGAGTTTTGGGAACAAATTCCGTGTGGCACAGCAGATAATGCACGTACCGTTGAGTCAATTTCTGCGAAAAGTTCGACTGGGGTAGTATTGCTTAGCTGGTGTTCAGCCCACAACGCTCCTGCCGTCAACATTTCAGATTCAGTCATGCCATAGTATTTTACGTAGAGTTCTTGCCAATTTTTTGCAGCATGATTTGCTTCATGGTAAGCGGACTCGCTTTGTAGGTAGCGAGGCAAATTATCTCCTGCTAAATGAGGAGCAACCCTAGATAAAATACTCTTTGTAATATCGATATTCTTAGGGACAGAATTGACAATCGTTCCATCATAATCCCAAAGGATAGCATCAAACCTCATTATTTCTTTTCCTCATAACTGCTGTTTACTGGGCCTAAATATAAATGATTTATGCCGTTAAGTCAGAGAGGTAATGTTCACATAGGGAAATACTGAATTGATCCGGTATTACTCGTTTTTTCATTTCGTCTCATCGCGGTGACTTGTCAATGTATGGGGTGCGCTATTCAGCCCTTTGACTCTTTCTTTTCCACCATGTGGAAATAATATTCTCAGAGCGTTTATCTTGCAGGTTATTTTCTCGCTGTAATGGGGTTAAGCGATATCATTTATCGGATTGGTATAAGTCACTATCATAGCCACATCGAATATTTAGAAATATTTGCATTACCTCCCACTTATGCTGCAATATGCTGTTGCACTTGTTTCAGATGGCTTAATATTCTTTTTATAAATTGGGATTATTGACTCTCTGGCATCCTCGAGTTGCTGAGGTTTTTTCGGGTGAAACTTGGATGTTGAGCCAGTTGCCGCCCGTCTGTTGAGCCCCGGTTTTAGGGCAGAAGGAGACAGCTTTTGCTCAGTAAGTATCGCTCATGGATGTAATACAAAGCATGAGAATTAATTAACAGGAAGTTATATGAAAAAAATTACTTTGTTACCGCTGGCGGCGCTTGTAGCCTCCAGCTTGGCGTTGGCGGATGACATCAAGGTCTTGAAGTTCTCCGAAGACGGCACGCCAACCACTTTTGATCCGGTTCAAGCCGGCACAACATATGCGAACACTGTTACTACTGCAGTTTATGACACACTCTACGAATACAAATATCTGAAATCTCCCTATGAGCTCAAACCTAATCTGGCGGTAGACATGCCACAGGTGTCGGAAGACGGGCTGACCTATACCATTAAGCTAAAGAAAGGCGTGAAGTTTATTGACGACCCTGCGTTTGCTGATGGTAAGGGCCGAGAGGTCACGGCTGCCGATTTTGTTTATTCAATCAAGCGTCACTTTGATCCGAAAAACCGCTCTCAGGGTTCTTGGTTGTGGACGGGCAAGATTGTTGGCGTCGATGACTGGAAAGCCAACGGTTCTGACTACACAAAATCCATTGAAGGCTTGCAAGCCTTAGATGCTCACACCGTACAAATAAAATTGATTAAACCGTTTCCTCAGCTGACTTATACATTGGCGATGGGGTATTCGGGTATCGTGCCTGTTGAAGCGGTTGAAAAGTATGGGCGCGAGTTGTCTGTACACCCGGTAGGCTCTGGGCCATTTAAGGTGGTTTCACATAACAGTACTAAAACGGTGTTGGAAAAAAACACCAATTATCGACAAGAAATTTTTGATGTGGCTGGTTCTGGTTACGATGAAAAAGTGCACGGGTTTACTGGTATCGCTACCTTGGATGGCAAGACGCTTCCGATTGTCGATCGTGTCGAGCTTAATTGGGTGAAACAAGCCTCCGCACGCTGGAACTCTTTCAGCAAAGGGACGGAAATTGTTAATACGACGCTGCAAAATGAGCAGATGAATGAAGTGCTTGCCAGCAAGCACCCTGTAACGCTAAAGCCTGAATACGCAGAGAAGTTTAACTTCCGGGTGAATCCTGAAGCGGGCCTCGTGTATAACTTCTTCAATTTTGACGATGAATACTTCGGTTACTCGGAAGATCCTAAGATCGGTGCCGCCAATAAAGCGCTGCGATGTGCGATTGTGAAGTCATTTAACTGGCCACAGCGAGTTTCTCGTTTCTATCTAGGGATAGGTGAGGCTTATCCTGGTTTCATCGTTCCGGGTACAGACGGTTTTGACCCTGCAATGGATAAGGCTTCTATCAAGCAAGATATTGCCGGGGCCAAGAAACTGCTGAAGGAACATGGTTGGAATAAGCGAAGCCTGCCGGTCTTGTATTTCCCTGGTGTATCGAGCACTCGAAACAAGCAGTTTTTCGAGCAGTTCCGCGGTAACTTGACCAAAATTGGTTATCCGAAGAACAAGATTAAGAATAAATCTTACGCAACTTTCGGCGATTTCAACAAAGATGTGAAGATGAGTAAAACCCAGCTAATTCCTATGGGATGGGGATTAGACTATCCGGATGCTGAGAATACCCTGCAGCTGTTCTATGGTCCAAACCGTTCACCGGGTTCGAATGGTTCGAACTACAACAACCCTGAGTTCAACAAGCTCTACGAGCAAGCTTCTATCATGCAGCCAAGTCCGGAACGTACCGAAATTTATAAGCAGATGAACCAGATGGTTGTCGATGATTGTGTTGGTATCGGCGGTTACTCGCGCACGCGTATTCGTATGTGGCACAAGAATGCCATTATGTGGCCTCAGCGTGACGTAATAGGTAACTATCTAAAATACGTTGATATCAAATCATAACTAAAGCTGGGTCATTATGGAGATTTTAAAACACTGTATCAGGAAGCTGATGTACAGCATCCCTTTGCTTTTTGGGGTGACGCTTATCAGCTTTGTGTTGATGGTTTATTTCGGACCGGACAAGACGTATGACTTGCTGGGCCGTAACCCTACCATCGAAGAGATCAATGAGATCCGGCATCAGCTGGGTTACGATCAACCTTTCTTTGTGCGTTATTTAGAGTACATCAAGGAAGTTTTGCTGTTTGATTTCGGCTACTCCGATTCAACAGGAGAGAAGGTAACGTCGATTTTGGCGAAAACTATTCCGGTCTCGATCGCCTTGCAGTTGCCCGGATTTATTCTAGGTAACGTGCTGGGGATATTGCTGGCGTTGTTTGCAGCGATGCATCGCTCTACCTGGTTGGATAAATTGATCATGTCATCCTCAGTGGTGGGGATGAGTATCTCGTATCTCATCGTAATCATAACGACGCAGCTGATATTCTGCTCCAGTTATGGCCTGAATCTCTTCCCAGTCTATGGCTGGGAGGTAAATTCCCTTTCGGATTATCTCTATTACATAACGGTACCGACGATTTCATCGGTGTTTGTGGCTCTGGGCTACAACACTCGATTTTATCGAGCTGTGATTGTTGAAGAGACAACCCGAGATCATGTTCGCACAGCCAAAGCATTTGGTCATAGTGCGAGCACGATTTTGTTCAAGCATGTCCTGAGAAACTCCCTGATTCCAATCGTAACTCGCATTGTGTTCTCCATTCCTTTCGTGATTGTAGGCGGTGCGCTGTTGCTGGAAAGTTACTTTGGTATTCCTGGTGTCGGGCTGACTGCCTACGATGCGATTACTACCGGCGATCTGCCTGTCTTGAAGGCGATCATCGTGTTGACTACGTTGATGTTTATCCTTGTTGTGAGCCTGGTGGACATCTTGTATCGCGTCGTCGATCCGCGTATTTCTCTTAAATAAGGACAATAAGCAATGTCGGACGCAATAATGGAACAGGGAAGTAGCACGGTGGTACCGGCAAAACGTGAATCCCTTTGGACCAAAGCATTTCAAAAATTTATTCGTGACAAGGTCGGTATGATCAGCCTGTCTGTGGTTGGTTTATATCTTCTTATCGCTATTTTGGCGTGGCTAGGGCTGATAGCCCAGGGGTGGGATGAACTGCTTGCCGACGGGCAAATGGGACCGACGGCCGAGTATTGGTTCGGTACCAATATTAATGGTCAGGATATTTTCCAACGGGCTATTTACAGTACCAAAACCGCTTTTGAGGTTGGGTTGACCGTTGCTGTTGTGGCCACGATCACGGGCGCGCTGGTAGGTTCGACCACCGGGTATTTTTCGGGAACCTGGATTGACGAGCTATTTCTCTGGCTGATGAACTGTCTTGATTGTATTCCATATTATTTGATGGTTGCCGCTTTTGCGGTCGCCTTGGCCGATAACCCTTATGCCATGCATATCGCCATGATGTCCTGTTTTTGGATGGGAACGGCACGGTTGGTGCGGGGTGAGGTGATAAAGCTGAAGAATATGGAGTTTACCGAAGCCGCTCGCTCGTTGGGCGTGCCGGTTTACCGAGTGATCTTCAAACACCTGCTACCCAATACGTCGCACATCCTTCTGGTAGAGATGACACTGTTGTTTATCACTGCTATTAAAAGTGAGGTTATCCTGAGCTTCCTCGGCTTGGGTGTGAAAGACAGTATTAGCTGGGGGCTTATGATCGCTGAGGCCAGTGGTGAGGTGACGGCAGGTTATTTCTGCAACTTCTTCGCCTCTTCAGGCATGCTGTTTGTACTCGTGTTGGCCTTCAACATGTTCTCTGATTCGCTGCAAGACGCGTTGGACCCAAGGAAGATTTGATATGTCTGAGCAAACCCCACTGTTATCGGTGGAGAATCTTACGGTTGAATTCAAGACCGACAAAGGCACGGTTCGCGCGATTAACGGAGTGAACTTTAAGGTGATGCCGGGTGAAACGGTAGCTATAGTCGGCGAGTCCGGCTGTGGTAAATCCGTCAGCTCGTTGTCTATTATGGGCTTGGTGCCATCACCTCCGGGTAAGATTGTTGATGGTAGCATTATTTTCAAAGGCCGTGAGTTGGTGGGCCTGAACGAGAAAGAATATCGCAAAGTTCGTGGTAACGAAATTTCGATGATCTTCCAGGAACCGATGACGGCGTTAAACCCGGTGCTGAGGATCTCGACCCAGATGGTTGATGTGATTCGGCTCCATAACGATGTCAGCAAAAAGCAGGCACGTGCTCGAGCGATCGAGATGCTTGATACTGTCGGAATCCCTTCTCCTAAACAAAGGATTGATCAGTATCCTCATGAACTTTCTGGTGGTATGCGCCAGCGGGTTATGATTGCCATGGCACTGTCATGTGGCCCTGATCTGCTGTTGGCTGATGAGCCGACGACTGCACTGGATGTCACCATTCAGGCTCAGGTAATGGACGAAATGGTCCGGTTGCAAAAAGAGCTGAATATGGCTGTGATCCTGGTTACCCATGATTTGGGTGTCGTGGCTGAGTCATGCCAGCGGGTAGTCGTGATGTACTGCGGTCAAATTATCGAGGAAGGGCCGGTAGAAGCCATTTTCGCCAACCCGAAGCATCCTTATACCAAAGGGCTGTTGGAATCGATCCCGGTTGTGCGGGATAAAAAAGTTCCCCGTTTGCCGACCATCAAAGGGGTTGTTCCTGATCTGCTGCATTTGCCGAACGGTTGCCGTTTTGCCGATCGTTGCGACAAGGTCCATAGCCGCTGTCATGAAGTGGTCCCTGAACTCAGTGGATGTGAAATACACCGGGTCGCCTGTTTTAGCCCGAATGGAGATGTTCAATGAGTGAAGTATTGTTAGAGGTTAACGGCCTCAAGAAACACTTTTCGGCAGGCAGTCGCTTTTTTGGGACACCGGCAACCTGTAAAGCAGTAGATGATGTCAGCTTTACCATTGAACGAGGAAAAACACTTGGCTTAGTCGGTGAGTCAGGTTGCGGTAAGTCAACCTTGGGCCGTTGCGTATTGCGATTGCATGAGCCGACTTCTGGTGAAGTGAAATTGGAGGGGGTGAATATCTCTCAGCTGAGAGGTCGTGACCTCAAGGCGATGCGGCGAGATATTCAGATCATTTTTCAAGATCCCTATGCTTCGCTGAACCCGAGAATGACGATTCATGAGATCCTGCGCGAACCTCTGGATACCCATAAAATCGGTACGGAAGATGAACGAGAAGCCAAAATTGCCGAAGTGATGGCAATTGTTGGTCTTCGTCCACAAGTGCTAAACCGCTATCCCCATGAGTTTTCAGGTGGTCAGCGACAGCGGATCGGTATTGCACGGGCGTTGGTACTTGAGCCAAAGTTCATTGTTGCCGATGAGCCCGTTTCAGCTCTGGACGTATCGGTGCAGGCTCAGGTACTCAATTTGATCGCGGATCTGCAGGAGAAGAAGGGGATTTCCTTCTTGTTTATTGCTCATGATCTTGGTGTGGTTCAGCATATCTGCGACGAGGTCGGTGTCATGTATCTGGGGAGGATTGTCGAAAAAGCGCCGGCGGAAGTGCTCTATCGCAATCCCAAGCACCCATATACCCAGGCATTGCTGTCGGCCATTCCGATCCCGGATCCGACTGCCAGCAAAGAGTCAATGAAGTTGCAGGGGGATGTACCTTCACCATTGGCGCCACCAAGCGGATGTACTTTTAGGACTCGTTGCCCCCATGCGATGAGTCGGTGCAAGGAAGAACGACCAGTTGCTCACAATACGGGTGAGCAAGGCGGAGAGCATCTCGTTGCCTGTCACTTATTTGACTGATTTTTTGCCGAGCAGCAGTTAACGTTACCTAAAGGCCAGCAGCATGCATGAAAGCGATGTTGTTGGCCTTTTTACTTGCTTGTCTTTTTATTTACTGGCTAATACATCGATATGGGCATGGACACTGTGTGCCAGTGCAAGTAGGTCATACCCTCCCTCCAGTACAGACACAACTCTATTATTAGCAAAGCATGCGGCTGCATCCGTGATGAGGCCGGTGACCCAGCGGTAGTCACTTTCATCAAGCAGAAGCTGTCCTAGCGGATCCTCTTTGTGGGCATCGAAACCTGCCGATACAAAGATCATTTGGGGTTGGTGACGGTGCAGTGCCGGCAGCCAGTCGCGTTCGACGGCGAGGCGAAACTCGCTGCCTTTGGTTCCGGCGGTCAGAGGTGAGTTAATAATGTTGGGACGTTGAATATCATAGTATCTCAGAGGATAAAAAGGGTGCTGAAAGGTTGAGCATACCAATACCTCCGGGCGATCTTTGAAGCTATCTATAGTGCCGTTGCAGTGGTGGACGTCAAAATCGAGAACAGCGACTCTTTCAATTTCGGTACGACTTAGCGCATGTTCGATTCCGACCGCAATATTATTGAAAAAACAAAACCCCATGGCTGTGCTTTTTTCAGCATGGTGCCCGGGCGGCCGTACGGCACAGAAGGCATTGGTGATCTTGCTATCGAGCACCATGTCCGTTGCCATGGTTACTGCCCCGGCAGCCAAGCGGGCTGCATGCATGGTGAACGGGTTGAGTGCCGTATCGGGATCGGCGTATACCAGACCAGTCTCTGGCTGGAGGCTGTCGAGCCAGCGAATATATTCGACAGGATGGACTTTTTCCAACATCTCGTCGGAGGCGGCTTGGGCTGCCAGCCATTTTATTCGGTCACCCAACTCGGTTGATGCCAAATACTGTGTTATGGCTCCCAGCCGCTCCGGGCACTCGGGGTGATCCGGGCCCATTACATGCTTTAAGTAATCTCCATGGGTGATAAAAGCCGTGGTCATAGCTAGCAGCTCCTTCCAGCAAATGGCTTTTCCTGTGAAAAGGGGGTAAGCCGTTATGCTTTACTTTCAGGGTTACATATAACGCTTTTAACTATAGTTGAAGCCTACAACACTGAGTGAGGATTCTAATGGATTGTATTTTCTGTAAAATTGCGAGCAAAGCGATTCCGGCGACGTTGATTTATGATGATGATCAGATTGTCGCTTTCCATGATAATGCTCCCCAGGCCCCGACGCATATTTTACTCGTACCGCATCAGCACATCGCTACTATCAACGAACTGGGGAAAGAAAACAGTGATCTAATTAGCCATATGATCCTGACGGCAACCCAGCTGGCTAAGGATTTGTCATTGGCTGACGACGGTTACCGATTGGTGTGGAACTGTAACCGTCAGGGAGGACAAGCAGTATATCATATTCATTTGCATCTGCTCGGAGGGCGCAATATGCACTGGCCTCCAGGGTAAGGCTGCAGGGTTATTGGTTAGCTTGGTATTTTGTGGCGGCGCAAAGCCGAGATCAGTGATGTGCCGCCAATCATTACCAGCATTGAAAGCATCACGATAACCACACCAAAACCGACATGCGACCAAGGTTCGATATGGCCGAGAGCACGGTCTACCAGTAGCACCATTACCGGGATCAGGTAGGTGTAGGCAGATACCTGTTCAGGTGCCAAGGAGACGCTGCCTTGCTGGAATAAAAAGAAGCTCAATGCAGTTGCAAAGATCGCCAGATATCCAATACCGAGCCAGATGTCAGTTGAAATTACAGACCAGTTTGTCGTGGCAAGCTGCGGAGCTGCTCCCAGAGTGAGCAGTCCCGTGGCACATACCAGTGTCCAACAGGTCATATGGGTGATTGACTCACCACGATAGAATTTCCTCACTACTATTGGGTTCAGCGCCATCGCCAAACAGCCAAGCAGGTAGATTTTATTTGAGCTAGTCAGAGCAATAGAGCCCGCCGCCGACAGATCACCACGGAAGATGATCAATCCAGCTCCTATCATTCCCCCCAGCAGAGCAACAATAACGGTTAGAGGAGCACGACGTCTGAATATAACGGCGGCCAAAACGGCGCTCATAAGCGGGACCGTTGTATATAGCGCACTGGTATCAAGGGCGCTGGTATCCTGCAGCGCGATAAACATCGTGACGAAGTAGGTCAGTGCCGGCAGACAGATCAAGGTGTAGCGGGCAAAATCTTTGGCTGTTGGTATGCGAAACTGTTTTTGCCCAATTAATAGTCCCACAAATAGCAGGCTGGCAAGCAGGTAGCGTATCCAGGTAACAACCAGAGGGTTCAACTGCGCGGTGATATGGCTGCCAATCGGGAACGAGAGGCTGATCAGTGCTGTGAAGGCAAACATCTTGAGGTGCGCAGTGTGGCTGGCTGTCATTGTCATAGGCAAGTTACTCGTTAAAAAGGTGATAGGGTTCAAATTGCGGACTATTTAATCAATACTTGACCCTGCGGTCAACAATTTTGTGATGTTAATCACGGCAAGGGAGAGCTTTCGCCGTTATCAGAGATCCATTACTATAGAAAAACCAAATATAACAATGTGCTGGCACATTAAATAATGGTCCAGTGTTGTTATTGACCAAGTTAGGTATTTGAATTTATCGGGTAGGCAGGGCTGTCAATGTCACGAATAAGAGAAAAGAATCAAGAGCTGATAATACAGGTTGCTTGCCAGCTTTTTGCTGAGCAAGGTTACGCGGCAACCAAGATGGCTGATATTGCCAAGGCCGCCGATGTACCCAAGCCCAATATCTATTATTATTTCAAAGCCAAGGACAACTTGTACCGAGCCGTCCTCGAGAGCGTTACGCTTCCGTTGCTTGAGGCGTCAAAACCGATTGAGCTGCTTGATGAACCAAGTGAAGCTCTCAGTGAATACATCAAGACCAAGCTGAGAATATCCCGAGATCACCCTTATGCCTCTAAGGCGTTTGCCAATGAGATGATGACTGGTGCCAAGTATCTGCCGGAAGATATTGCCAATAAGCTTCATTGTCAGTCTGAGATGATCATTGCTAAATTTGAATGTTGGATTGAGCGTGGTGCGATGGCACGCGTATCTCCGCATCATTTGATGTTTACGATTTGGGCTGCAACGCAAACCTATGCCGATTTCAGTTGGCAGATCTGCAAGGTGATGGACAAACAGCAGCTTGATGATCAAGATTTTGCGGATGCTGCAGAATTTCTGACGCGCTTGGTAATTAACGGTTGTCAGATAGACCAGTTGAAGTAGGTATTTTTCGCCAGTCTCAGTCTCAGTCCTAGTCCTAGTCCCAGTTTCAGTACTAGTCGCAAGCCAGCCATTGGTGTGGCTGGCTTGGTTTTTTGGTCAAGAGTATTGCAACACAAGAGTTACATCAGTGCTTGAGCTTTCCGGGCGAGTCGTTTGGCCGCATTACTGTGCTTAGACAATAGTTGCTCGAGGTCGACACCGAGTACATGTCCATCATGTACTCGCCACTGCCCGGCAACCATCACCCGATCAGCCTGGTAGGCTCCGCACAGAATCAATGCGGCAAGCGGGTCGTGGGAACCGGAAAAACGAATATCATCCAATTTGAACATGGCAATATCAGCCTGCTTCCCTACCTCCAAAGTTCCGAAATCATCTCGTCCCATTGCCTTGGCCGAGCCAGAGGTGGCCCAGCGTAAGGCATCAAAATGGCTGACATTGGCCGAGCCATAGCGAAGTCGCTGAATATACAACGCCATGCGAACTTCATTGATCAGGTTCGAACCATCATTCGATGCCGAGCCGTCTACCCCCAAGCCAACATTGACACCTGCCGCTTCTAGCTCTTTGTTACGGCATATACCGGAAGCCAACATCATGTTCGAGGACGGACAGTGACAAATGCCGACATTGGCCTTGCCGAGGCGGGCGATTTCCTCTTCATTGAAATGAATGCCATGTGCCAGCCAGGTGCGGTGGTTCAGCCAGCCGACATCTTCGAGATAGTCGACCGGACGGAGGCCAAAACGCTCAAGACAGAAGTCCTCTTCGTCGATGGTTTCGCATAAATGGGTGTGAACCATGACATTTTCGGTTTTGGCAATGCGTGCCGTTTCTTTCATCAGTTCTGTGGTGACAGAGAAAGGCGAGCATGGAGCGAGTGCCAGCTGGATCATGGCACCATCACCGCGCTGGTGGTAATTGCGGATTAGCCGCAGGCTATCATCAATGATGGTTTGTTCGGTCTGAATCGTATGGCGCGGTGGCAAGCCGCCCTCATCTTCCCCAAGGCTCATTGAACCGCGGGTGAAAATGGCTCTAACGGCCAGCTTATTGGCGACTTCAACCTGAAGGTCGATGGCATGTTCAAGGCCGGTTGGTATTAGGTAGTGATGATCAGAAGCAGTGGTGCAGCCGGACATCATCATCTCAACCAGTGCGACTTCTGTTGCCAGGCTCATCATTTCTTCGTCAAGCCCTGCCCAGACCGGGTAGAGAGTTTTAAGCCAGTGGAATAACTCTTTGTTAAGCGCATCGGGGTAGGCGCGTGTCAGTGTCTGGTAAAAGTGATGATGGGCATTGACTAGCCCAGGGGTAACAACATGTTGGCTGGCATCGATAACGGTGTCGATTTTGTGGGAAGGTTCGTGCCCCAAGCTGATCAACTCAATAACCTTGTCACCTTGGATGACTATACCTCCTCGGGCATCTTCATCGTTTCCGGTGTACATTGCTAAAGGGTTTTTAAGCCAGATGGTTTCCATTCATAGTAATCCTTAGCCATCTCAACCTTTTCAGGGGAGAGGGTCTTTATCACATTGCTTGTTAATAGATAGATTGGGTTAAGTGCTATTGCCTACTGCTATTGAGGTAGTTAGCAATACCCACACAGGCTACCAGTTTATTGTGCTTAGTGCCTGCCGTTTTGTTACATTTTTCAAACGTGAGTTTGACTTTTCTTATTTCACAGACTTAACTGGTCTAATGAGTTGGTAATTAAAGAGAGAAGGCAATGGAAAGCAGAGTCGCTCAAGCAAACAAGATGCTGAAACAGTTTGGCAAACATAAGGTTAAGCTAATTGATTATTGTACTCCTGAGATCATCGAGATCAGCGATGATCATCTCTCGTTGAAGATCCCTCTTAATGACAAGACCAAAAATCACCTTGAAAGTATGTATTTCGGGGCTCTGGCTATTGGTGCAGATGTTGCTGCTGGATTGCTGGCAATGGATATGGCGAACAGCTCGGGGCTAGACGTATCTCTTGCCTTTAAATCTGTACAAGGTGAATTTTTGCGAAGACCTGAAGATGATGTGATTTTTAGTTGTTACCAGGGGAAAATGATCCGCGAAATGCTTGAGAAGAGTCATCAAACTGGAACAAGAGTGAATGAACCAGTCTCTGTAACCGTCACTTGTCCTGCGCGTGATGGGAATGAACCTGTAGCGACTTTTTCTCTGACACTGTCACTCAAGGTTGTGTCGGCAAGCATTCCAGTAGAGTCGAATTGTTGATGATAGTTGTTTATTGACTTGGTATTCGGTGCTTTGTTTCACTAATCGGTATGACCGGCTTGATAAGCCGTCAACGTAGAAGTGACGGCTTGATTAGAGATGGATTGGTTTTCGTCTACGTTAGATGCATTTGAACTTCAGTCAACGAAACAAAAGAACGACTAGCGATTGAGAATCTGGGATCGTTGATATTTTCTGGAACCACAAAAGTTGTCATTCCTGCTGCCACACCTGCAATCAAACCAGTAACGCTATCTTCGATAACAATACATTGTCCTGGCTGTACGTGGAGCTGACTGGCTGTTCTTAGGTAGACTGCGGGGTGGGGTTTGCCATACTTCTCATTATCTGCACTACAGATGGAAGAAAAAAATGAGCGAATCGATAAGCGTTCCAAAACTGCGTCGATGATTGGTGTACTTGATGAAGTGGCTAGGGCAATATTGATATTGTTGTTTTTTAAGAACTTCAAGAGGCTGTATACCCCTTCTTTTGCACTACCTTTATTTAAGATTTGTTTAACGACGGACTGTAGTATAGCTTGCTGTAGATCGGCCGGTGCAATGGATAGCTCGTAGTGCTGACACCATGTTCGGGCTATATCATCTAACCTTTTTCCCATTGTTTGCTCTATACAATCGTTGTCATTTATTATGACTTGGAATTTAGCTAGCTCATTGATCTGTGCCTGGCGCCAGAAAGGCTCAGAATCAATAATTACTCCATCCATATCGAAAATCACAGTATTTATTTTCATTTCACAGTTCTAATTCAGAGTGGTTTTCTGATAGTAGTTTGATTCGTTTTGTCTGATAAACAGAAAGAATACTGGTCATAATTTTCCTCTTTTAGGTTAAATGAGGAATGTGTCTCATATCTTTACTCAATATATCGATTTAGATATAAACCGTGGTTCTCTTTTATTGTGCATTAAGGCTCATTTTTGTGTCTGTGAACTTCAACACCCAAAAAAGAAGCAATCAGAATACACTCTAGTCCAAATGGTAAGTAACCTGCATAGCCAAGCAAAGGCATCTCAAAAAGGTGGAAACGATCGACGAAGGGAATATTGTATTTCCAGGGAGTCATACAACCATAGTTCCATAGCTCCCAAAAAAAGCCACATTGCAGCCCGGCCATTGCCGGAAGACAGAACGGACGCCAGTCACCGTTTTGTAGTACTGAGAAGATAGTTTTCTGACCGGTCAGAGCCTGTAATGATACCAAGACAATTAATGGTGATACCCAGACTAAGGGATAAGAAGAATCAGGCCATGCTCCCAGTGCAAACAGCGAGAGGGTAGAAGTGATTAGCGCCAGCAGTGCCAGCCTTCTTGGGTATGGAACCCTAAACGTCCAATAGCCGGTGTAGGCATGATGTAACTGCTTGAAAGTTGCAATCCAGTAGACGGTACTTAGTACTGCAGGAAGCACCGTTGAAAAAGCCAGGCTAGCGGTTATTACGCGGGCAAATGGTGTAATGGGAGGCCCTAAGTAATACCAGTTATGTACAAAGTGATTGAGGTATTCGAAAAACCACCAGAATGCAGAGCTGACGAGAAACAGCAGCAGAAACATTTTTGGCCGCTTTAGCATTAGGCAACTTCCGCTGCGTTTTATGCTCAAGGCGTTTATGACCAATATGTACCCAAGCCAGAGTGGCGTGAAGGTATATCGCTGTAATCCCTCCGGCGCATCATTGTTTGCCAAAGCAAGCACCCAGCTTACACCAAGTAGTGCTAACCCCAGCCAACCCCACCAGGGATAGGTGAAATGGGGTGTGGTCGTATTTTCAGGTAGCTTTGGCACACAATAAAACCGATATATAAAGGGTAAAGTGCATACTAATATTAATATGCTTAGGAAGAGGAATATCGGCCATGAAAAGGGAGGTTGTTCCACATAGAGTGTCGAGGGTAACAAGTTCAGGTACGGGGCCAGCGGCTTTCCAGCCCAATATGCTCCACCCAGAGGAGGCAGTACTAATAGTCCCCCGGCGAGTATTACTCTGGCAGGCCACCACCACTTGGAATTACCTATCGCTCTTAGCCCGAAAGCCATTCTTGCCGCCCGATAAATTTCGATGATACAGCTATAATCAAGCGTAGACTTATTTGGCCCAATAATCGTCTTAGGTTGTAGATTTTACAAAGGATGTTGTTAACTTGCCTGCCTAATCGCTTTATTACTTAGGGATAATGTCATTGCAAGTTGAAAATAAAAAGGCCTCCATTCGGAGGCCTAGTTAGAACGATTGTCACAACCAAGTAGGTTTAGCCTGATTAGCTCTCAGTTGGTGCCGTTTCCATTTCTTGTTGTGCGGCTTCGCTGCTCTTAAGCATGATGCGGATGATGCGAGAAGCCATCAGTGCAACAACTACCATGACAACGGCCAGAATGGTTAGCGTGCTAAAGTAGCCACCGTATACAGACTGAACAATTTCCTGGGTGATTTCCTGGCCTTTCTCAAGGGCAATCGACGTCGAGAATACGGCACCGACAATACCACTTAGCGCGATAGCGACAGAGAACAGACTGACAGAGAAATTCTCAATGTGCTTCGGTGCGACAGACAGGATGAAGGCAACTACCATACTGCCTACAATGACTTCAGCCAGAGCCAGGAAGAAGTGGATAGCCAGGAATACTTCTGGGCGAATAACCACTTCAGGCCCAATGCTCATAACGGAAACGGTAAGAATGCCGAATGCAATGGCGGTTAGGATGAATGAAAAGCCTACTTTAGTTGCCGTAGAGAAGTTAATTTTTCGCTTCTCAAGAGAAGAGAAGGTCATCGCAATTAGTGGTCCGCCAACAATACACCACAGTGGGTTCATCGCCATTGATGCTTCTGGTGCAATTGGAATGAGTCCAAATAGGTCACCACGCATTGTGTTGATGGTTACCATGGTCATGGATGTCATCATTTGGCCGTAGTAAACGAAGAAGGCGGTTGTTAGCACTGTCATGATAAGAATAGTTCCCATCTTCAGTGCATCGGCCTTCTTGGCCTTAATCATCAACGAGATAAAGTAGCCGATTGCAGCTGCGCCGATGACATAAACAATGTTCTTACCGATATCCATGTTCGAGAACATGAAAAATACCAGGCCAATCATACAAAGAGAGATACCGACAAAAGCAGCTCGGTTCTTCGCGCTTACAGGCTGTTGGTCAATTTCGGCACCGACGCTGACCAAAGGTTTGTGAGAAACCACCAGAATGACAAATGCGATGAATGCCATAGATGCTGACAGGGCAAAGCTGCCGTTAAAGCCAATGGCCAGAACAAACATCGGGAACAGGTATTGACCAAAGAAGGCACCGATATTGTTAACTGAGTAGTTAACTGGATAGCCATTCTCGAAGTCTTCTTCTGTTGCAAAGGTACGTTTGTATAAGCTTGGGTAAGAAGGAGACATTAGGCCGCGGGAATAACTGGCTAGTGCAATACCCACAAGGCTCATAGGAACATTTGATGCAGAGGCACCCAGAACCAGCAGGGTATAACCCGTTGCAAAGCCACCGTAGCTGATTGTCAGCGAGCGATATGCTCCCAAGAACCTATCGGCGATAAATCCGCCGGCAATAGCAAATAAAGGCCCAATAGATGAAAAGGCACCTACTACCATCATTGTATCAGCTTCACTATAACCGAGATCTTCCAGGAAGAATCGGGTCAAAATTATCATCACGCCGTAAAATGATAGGCCAAACATCATTTGGCAAACCATCATTGACTTATTAAGTCTATTCCACATAACTAAATCTCTTTGTTTATGGATAATGAAAGGAATGTTTGTAAGAAATTGTAATTGCGGGAAGGATATTAACATTACTCATAATATCAAACATCGGTGTTATGTCTCAAAAGCTAATAGATATTCATTATTTATTCTAATGGATTTGCGCAGTATTTCTTATGATTGTTTTGTGTTAAGTTTTTTGAACTTGCTTAAGTGTCGACTTTTAGTTTGTTTAGGCGGGTGATAAGCATTAATTATGCCGTTATTTGTAAGTGGTCTGATGAGGTGGCAGGTTGCTTGATATTAGTTTGGCTTTCCTAAATGTGCGGGTGCTTTGGATAGTTTATGCAAGGGAATAAGCGACTTTAAAAGCGACTATAAGTTTAACAACCTCTTATAGTGAGAATAATTGTTTGCTTATTTAAATAAGTATTTAGTGCTTGTTAGTTTACGTCATCAATTATTTATTAGTCGTATAAATATATTAAATCAGTATTGGTGTTACCTATGTTGTTATTACAGCCCCCAAAGGCTTCCATGTGGAAGCCTTTGGGGGTAATTGACTAATATTATATTTGAAACTTAGTTTGTGAGCTTAGCTTTCAGCCTGTACCGGTGCTAACTCTTCGCTTGCCGCTTCGCTGCTCTTAAGCATGATGCGGATGATGCGAGATGCCATAAGCGCAACCACTACCATAACAGCTGCCAGAATGGTTAACGTGCTGAAGTAGCCACCGTATACAGACTGGATAATTTCCTGAGTGATTTCCTGCCCTTTTTCAAGGGCTATCGACGTCGAGAATACGGCACCGACAATACCACTTAGCGCGATAGCGACAGAGAACAGGCTAACAGAGAAGTTCTCAATGTGCTTCGGTGCGACAGACAGGATAAAGGCAACAACCATACTACCTACGATAACTTCAGCCAGTGCCTGGAATAAGTGGACAGCCAGGAAGATTTCTGGGCGGATCACAGCATCAGGGCCAACGCCCATTACGGCAGCGGTCAAGATACCGAATGCAATGGCTGTCAGGATGAACGCAAAGCCAACTTTTGTTGCTGTTGAAAAGTTGATGTTGCGTTTCTCAAGTGAAGAGAAAGTCATTGCGATTAGCGGGCCGCCAACGATACACCATAGAGGGTTCATCGCCATTGATGCCTCTGGTGCAAATGGAATGAATCCGAACAGGTCACCACGCATTGTGTTGATGGTTACCATGGTCATGGAGGTCATTATCTGGCCGTAGTAGACGAAGAAGGCGGTTGTTAGCACTGTCATGATAAGGATGGTGCCCATCTTTAGTGCATCAGCTTTCTCTGCTTTGAGCATCAAAGAGACGAAGTAGCCGATTGCCGCCGCGCCGATGACATAAACAATGTTCTTACCGATATCCATGTTGGAGAACATGAAGAATACCAAGCCTATCATACATAGAGAGATACCGATAAAGGCTGCCCAGTTTTTAGGGCTGACTGGCTGCCGGTCAATCTCGGCACCGACACTGACCAAAGGTTTGTGAGAAACAACCAGAGTGGCAAATGCAATGAAGGCTATAATCGCTGATAGCATAAAGCTGCCGTTGAAGCCGATAGCCAGTACAACCATTGGGAACAGGTATTGACCCAGGAAGGAGCCAATGTTGTTTACCGAATAGTTTACCGGATAGCAATTTTCAAAATCTTCTTCGGTTGCAAAGGTACGTTTATATAAGCTTGGGTAGGAAGGAGACATTAGGCCACGGGCATAGCTGGCCAGTGCAATACCGACAAGACTCATTTGAACGTTTGATGCTGAGGCACCCAGTACCAGTAAGGTATAACCCGTTGCAAAACCGCCGAAACTGATAGTCAGAGAGCGGTATGCTCCTAGGAATTTATCAGCGATAAATCCGCCGGCAATAGCAAATAAAGGCCCAATAGAAGAAAAGGCACCGACGACCATCATGGTATTAGCTTCACTATACCCGAGATCATCCAGGAAGAATCGGGTCAAAATTACCATCACGCCGTAAAATGATAGGCCGAACATCATTTGGCAAACCATCATTGACTTATTAAGTCTATTCCACATAACAACATCTCTTTATTAATGGGTAATGAATGCGAATCTTTGTAAGAAACTATAATTGCGGGGTGATATTAACATCACTGCTAATTTCGAACATTGGCGTTATGTCGCAAAAAACGAGTGGGATTCATTACTTATTTTAATGGTTGTGTGAAGTATTTCTTATGACGTTATGCTTAAAGTTTTGAACTTTGGCCTTGATGGTGGTTTTTTAACTAGTTATGGCTGGTTAGAGCTGTGGGTTATGCTGACAAGTTGGTTTTTATAACTGGGTATTCTATCTGTATGTATTAGTTTAATTGTTCCATGTTCGGCGATTGTTTGGGGTGAGCGTAATGAAGTATACAAGCTTAAAACTAATGCCAGTTTAATGGTTCTTATTGTGAAAATGTTTTTGGTTTATTTTGAAATAAGCATTCAATGTATGCTGGCTTATAGTGCTGGCTGCAGCCGGAGAGCAGGCAGGGTATTGTTTCTTTGTATTCGAAAACTCCACTGTCTGTCAAGACAGGGGAAATACTTCCCCCTTTTAAGTTAAATAGTCTTAACCCATCTGAGACTGTAAGTAGTTTTGCAAACCTATTTTTTTTATCAGCCCCAGTTGCTTTTCAAGCCAATAAGCATGATCCTCTTCGGTGTCTGCCAGCATGACTTCGAGAATTTCACGAGACTGGTAATCTTGTTCCTCTTCACATACCTTGATTGCTGCTTTGAGAGCCTTATCGACCGAATATTCTAACTGAAGATCATTTGCGAGCATTTCAGGAACATCCTTACCGATTTGCAGATCTTCTCGCTTGGTCATATCCGGTGTGCCTTCGAGAAACAAAATTCGTTCGATTAGACTAGATGCATGACCTTTCTCATCGTCGAACTCGTGATCAATTCGCTCATATAATTTCTCCAGTCCCCAGTCCTGATACATGCGAGAATGGATAAAATATTGGTCCATTGCGGTGAGCTCACCAGCCAATAATGAATTAAGCGTACCGATAATCTTGGTATTACCTTTCATATGCGTCACCTATTCCCTACATTTGAGATTGCAGATAATTTTCAATGCCAATGTTTCGTATCAGTTCCTGCTGGGTTTCAATCCAATCGACATATTCTTCTTCATAGGCCAGGATATCTTCTAGCAACTCGCGGCTGACAAAATCAGCTTCGGTTTCACAGAATGCAATTGCTTCCCGCAGCAGCGTAAGCTGCTCCATCTCAAGTACCAAATCACATTGGAGCATTTCTTCGGCTTCTTCTCCGATACGTAGTTTCTCTAAATGTTGTAGGTTGGGTAAACCTTCAAGAAATAGAATACGCTCGATCAGATCATCAGCTTGCTTCATATCTTTGATTGATTTTTTGTACTCTTTTTCATTTAGTTCATCCAATCCCCAGTTTTTGAACATTCTCGCATGCAGAAAATACTGGTTAATTGATGTTAGTTCTATGGTAAGTACCTGGTTCAAGTAGCTGAGTACTTGGGTCTTGCCTTGCATAATACTTCCTCCATAAGTGGCACATATAAATATTGTTTTTTGCCAGATTTAATCATAGGCGTTGGTTTTTATTTAGGGGAGGTTGATTGCGGAAATGGCATTTATTTAGAATAAGTCGGCTGAATAGGGGGAATTACACAATAATCATAATTATTATCATTACGATTATTGTGAGGTTAAAGCAAAATAGGGATTCAGGAATAAGACAACTAAAGTGCCTGTTTATGAAACAGACTCATTAATTGGTGGCTGGCAGCGACGTAGTCACTTAGGTTAAATGGCTATTTTCTTGTCAGCTGCTGTTTCGTAGCCATTGTGTTATTTCTTTATCGCTTAGGCGTCATTATTGTTCGCCTGAGTCTCCGGCTCCGTTGCCGTCGATTTAGTCGTGCGTTTTTGTTCCAGCGGTTCACCCTGATAATGAGCGATCAACTCACCTGCAACCGAAACGGCAATTTCTGCTGGGTGCTTTCCTTTGATGGCATTGATGCCGATAGGACAGACCATTCGTTCGATCGTTTCTTGACTGTAGCCTCGCTCAGTTAATCGGTAATCGAATTTTTTCCTCTTGGTTAACGATCCAATCATGCCGAAGTAGGCGGTATCATTTCTGCTGAGAATGGCCTTAGCGAGATCAAAATCCAGCTGGTGGCTATGGGTCATGACCAGATAGTAACTGTTGGCGGGCATATCTTTGACCTCGGCAACAGGATCATCGGAGATCAGTTTTTTTACACTAGTTGGCAGTTCTGCAGGGAATTCATCTTCCCGCTCGTCAACCCATGTCACGCGGAAGGGAAGTGTTGCCACAATGTGGAGCAGGGCTTTGGCTACATGACCAGCGCCGAATAGCACCAAGTGGTTTTGCTGTTGGCCGATGGACTCGAAACTCAGTGTCGCTATGCCACCACAGCATTGGCCGAGTTGGGCACCTAGGTTAAAGTGTTCGATTTTGGTGTGTCTATCTCCGATTAACAGCATCTCACGTGCCATTTTTACCGCTTTGTGTTCAAGGTGCCCACCGCCAATGGTTGCTACGATATTATTACGGGTAACGAGCATTTTAGTGCCTGCATCACGAGGGACAGATCCTTTATCTGCCAGTACTGTTACCATGATGCATGCTTCACCGCGTTCATCTAGTTTGGCTAGTTCATGAATCCAGTTGTCGTTAAACATGTCATACTCCTTGGCGGTTACACTATTTAGACTGCGTATCGTACCGGGCCCGGTCAATGGGATATCGGTGATGATTTTTGAAAATAATGCACCATATGCATAATAATAAAATGGATGTAATCGTGCTTCTTAAACTTTATTGACTTTTTGGTCAGTTTTATTGGTAAAAGTGAGGTTGGCAAGAAGTTTGTGAGGAGTAAGCAAGCCCGTTTACAGGAATGAGTAAACGGGCAGGTGATAATCGAGCGATTGAAGGCTAGAAAGCGAGGTTAATTACAATTAGTTTCTTGCCTGGTTAGTATTGCCGTCACGTAACTGACTTAACACCTTCGACTTAGGACCATCAGCAATAATTTGTCCTTTTTCCATAACGATAATACGATCAACAACATCCAACATACTGGTTTTGTGGGTGATCAAAATTAAGGTATCGCTGTCGGCTAGGTTGTTGAGCTGATGTTTGATATACATCTCTGAGCGGTTATCCATACTGCTGGTGGGTTCGTCCATCAAAAGTACGGGTGGCTTGCTTAATAGGGCGCGTGCTATAGCGACTGACTGGCGCTGGCCTCCGGATAAAAATTGACCTCCTTCACCAACTTGCTTTTCCAGGCCTGCGGTGTCTTGCTGGGTGAAGCTAGTAACGCCAGCACGTTCGGCTGCGCTCATGATGTCCTTGTCTGTGGCAAGCGGGCGGCCTAGCGTAATATTGTCCCTAATCGAGCCGAAGAACAGCATCACATCTTGTGCGACACAAC
>Ga0209379_10000487_pt1 | contig 33164 bp, 24 predicted proteins | sample tdDd001_FD_187124 | JGI IMG/M metagenome (GOLD analysis project Ga0209379, IMG submission 187124) | Marine sediment microbial communities from the Atlantic coast under amendment with organic carbon and nitrate - tdDd00.1 (SPAdes)... | ecosystem: Environmental > Aquatic > Marine > Coastal >... | reverse complement strand
TATTGATGCGAAAAAAACAAAATCGATCGAAATTTTAGCGCAACCTGTTTGTAATGGAAAGACAGTATATCAGGCCTATATTATCGCTCATGAATCATCGGGAATTCACGATTTTAAGGGCTTTAAGGGGAAAACATTTGCTTTTACCGATCCTTTATCGAATAGTGGGAAATTATATGCCACCAAAAGAGCAAAAGATTTGAATACCACACCTGATAAATTCTTTAGTTCAAGCTTGTATACTTATGCTCACGACAAGTCCATACAGCTTGTTGCCAGACAATTAATTGATGGAGCAACTATCGACGGACTCATTTATGAGTACATGTCTAAAACGACTCCCGAATTGATTAAAAATATTAGGATTATCGAGAAATCGGAAGATTTTGGTATCCCACCAATTGTTATCCCTGAAAACTTGGATGCTAAATTGAAAAAGCAACTTAAACAAATCGTGTTTAGCATACACGAAGATTCGATCGGAAAAAGAATACTTGATCGACTGTTGATCGAAAAATTTGTGGAAGGAAGTGATCGAGATTATGACGGGATTCGTAAAATTATGTATGAAGTAGCGAACTAAATGAAGAATATCAGCCTGAGGAAATTTTGAGCGTTTTATCAGATAATAAGCGTATGAAAAGAAGAAAAATATTTCCAATTTTCTGGAAGTTCACAATAGCAGTCGTTCTGATTGTTATGCTTTTTGGGACAATTAACTTGTACCTGATAGATTATGCTGTTTACGATTTGTTTAGAACTGAATTAACACGACATGGTAAAATTACGGCTCGAACAATCTCAACCAATAGTATCACACCCATTTTGTATAATGATCAGGCAATGCTCAATCAAATTGTAATGGAGCAAAAGCAAATTGATTCTAATATTGCCTACATATTTATAATTGATAAAAGAGGGGAAGTATTAGCTCACACATTCGAAAAGTTTGTTCCTGGGGCACTACTAAAATCTAATGAACCGACAAGTAAACATGAAATCGGGATAACAAAAATTCAAGATAAGCTAGAACCATCAATCATCATTCGAGATTTGGCCGTTCCCATCATGGAGGGAAATTTAGGTGTCGTGCGTATTGGTCTTTTGGAAGAGAATTACAGTAAAAGTATGAATGCCACAAAGCGGGTTTTCATTATTATGGTAGCTGTGTTTTTGATTGTTGGTATTGTTGGGGCATTTATATTTTCATATATCATAACAACACCCATTAAAATTATAAGTAAGATCTCAGGTGATATCGATCTTGAGAATTTGGATGTAACCGAAACAAATGTATTCATAACTCTGTATGAGAGCCGATTAGCAAAATGGAAAAAATCCATATGGACAAATGATGAAATCGACATTCTTACACAGCGCTTTGGTGAAATGGTCTCGAGGTTAAATTTAGCTTATAACGACTTACAAAAAGCTCAAAACAACTTGTTCCAATCTGAAAAGATGGCGGCTTTGGGCATACTATCCTCAGGCTTGGCACACGAAATTAATAATCCCATTGCTGGAATAAAGAATTGTATTAGACGGCTTGAAAATGCTCCCGATAATTTAAATCAAAATATCAACTATTTAAAAATGATGAGTGAAGCCATTAATAAAATTGATGTTGTGGTTGGGGGCTTGTTAAATTACTCGAGAAAACCAGAGATGGCTTTTTCAAAAGTTAATCTTGTGGAAGTGATAGAGAATGTTTTACTCCTTTGTTCTTTTCAGTTTGAAAGAAACCAAATTAGTATTCAAAAAAAGTACCATCATGCCCCCAAATACATATTGGCGAGTCCAAATCATATTGAGCAGGTGGTTCTAAACCTTATTCTGAATAGTATCGATGCTATTGAAGAGCTTCGCATGGAGAATCAATCATTTATTGGAGAAATCAATCTTTCTATTCGTGAAGATGATGAAAATTACCATTTAAATCTGGTCGATAATGGTATTGGAATAAAGGAAGAATATTTGAAAGATATTTTCACGCCTTTTTTCACCAAGAAAAAAAACCGTCAAGGAACAGGTCTGGGGTTGGCCGTTTCTTACAGTATTATTGAACAGCACGAAGGGCATTTCTCCTGTAAGATAAACGATAATAATAGAGGATTGAATATTTCAGTATCATTACCTAAATATGTAAATATATGATGAGTCGGAAGAAAACAATATGGGTGGTTGACGACGAACGAATCGTTAGAGTGACCTTGGCTGACGATTTGAGAGACGCAGGCTTTGTTGTGATGGAATTTGCCAATGCCAATTCAGCTTTGCTCGAGTTAAATGATTCGATACCCGATATTATTATTACGGATCTTAAAATGCCTGGCTTGACTGGTTTAGAGCTTTTAAATCAGGTGAAGAGTCGATATCCGCAGATATTTATTATTGTTATGACGGCCTATGGAACAGTTGAAAATGCTGTTGAGGCGATGAAAATGGGTGCCTACGATTACCTAACCAAACCTTTTAATAATGATGAAGTTCTGATTACTATAAATAAAATAATTGAGCTTTGTGAAATACGAAAAGAGAATAGAGTCCTACGAAAGCAGATTAACGAAAATTATGATTTTTCGCGTTATATAGGAAACTTAGAATCTAATAAGAATTTGTTTGATCAGATTAAATTAATTGCACGAAAGGACAGCACTATTTTGGTGACAGGAGAGACAGGTACTGGTAAGGAGTTAATCACCAATATTATACATTATAATAGTACTAGGAAACACAAGCCAATTATAAAAGTGAGTTGTGCCATATTGTCTCGGGAAATTTTCGAAAGCGAACTGTTTGGGCATGTTAAGGGCGCTTTTACAGGAGCCGATTCAGAGAAAATAGGACGATTCGAAGCTGCTGATAAGGGTACTTTGTATTTGGATGATATTGATGATATTCCTTTTGATTTACAAGTGAAGCTCCTTCGGGTTATTGAACAAAGAGAAGTTGAAAAAGTAGGTAGTTCATCTTCTATACCCGTTGATGTTAGAATCATTGCCTCTACTAAAAAGGATTTAAAAGAATTGGTACAGGAAGGCAAGTTCAGGGAAGATCTGTTTTATCGACTGAATGTTTTTCCCATCAATTTAGCGCCTTTGCGAGACAGAAAAAAAGATATTGAAGAGATTTTCTCTTATTATTTCGAGAAATATTCAGGACATTCTAAAATAGAGTTGGATGATGAAATCATTTCACTTCTCGAGGACTATAATTGGCATGGAAATGTTAGAGAACTAAAAAATATTGCAGAAAGACTTGCCATTGTGGTAAATGATGGGAAATTAAGACTTGAAGATATGCCTATTGAAATTCAAAATCATCAGGAATTAAATATCTGCAGTAAAATAGGGAATAAGCCTTTGGATAAAATTCTTGCCGACATTGAGGTTGATTCCATAATGTGTGCTTTAAAAAGAAGTAAATACAATAAAAAAAAGGCAGCTGAAATTCTGGGAATTCCCCCATCAACTTTGCGTACCAAAATGAATAAATACAATATTGAATAAGCTTCTTTTTTTATCGAAGCTAAAATATAAGAGCGGATTTACGAATAATAAACGTAAATCCGTTCTTTTTTTGTACCATAAGAGTAAAATAAAGAATACTGCTTACTATATCTAATCATCAGTTTTACAGGTTTTTGTGTGTGGTTGTGAGTTTTAGAACATTCGAATTGTTCCTATTGGAATAGGACTTGCGTTCTTGAGGAAAATCAGTTTCACACAACTAAAAATAATAGCTATGAAAAAACTAATGATCTTATTAGGTATAAGCTTGATGATGTTTACAGGCTATGCACAGAAAAGCAGCGAAGATTTTAAACCTTCGGGTAAAGCTAATGGTAAAGTATTCTGGAACTATCATTACGACATGACGAGTGGCGAAACGCAGGAAAGCAGTTTTGAAATAAAAAGGGCCTACTTCGGCTACAAATACAATTTGAGTAAAACGTTTACTGCCAGCCTTACTTTTGATGTTGGCAAAAATGAAGGAGGAAGCGACTACACAGCTTATCTCAAAAAAGCCCAGCTGGAATGGAAGCTGTCCGATCAGGTGAAACTCTCAATGGGGATGATTGGTATGGTGCAATTTAATGATCAGGAAAAGTTTTGGGGATATCGATACCTAATGAAATCGTTTCAGGATCAATATGGTTTTGGTTCCAGTGCAGATTTGGGAGTTAAAGCCAACTTTAAATTGAGTAAGCAGCTATCGGCTAATGTATTTATTGTGAATGGAGAAGGATACAAAAAAGTGCAGGACGATTTTGGTCAGCAAAAAGTAGGAGGTAATCTGGTTCTGAAACTCGACAATGGATTAACTGCAAAAGTATACTTCGATTCGAACTCGTTTAAATATGATAAAACAGGTGAAGGAACTGAAATTGCCGACACAACAAGTATTTCTACCATTGCAACTTTCATTGGTTACAAGGCTGATAAGTTTAGGATAGGCGCCGAGTTTAGCCAGATGTTTAATGGTGAAAAATACTCCAAACCAGCCGAAAATCAGGATTTGTATGGCTATTCAGTCTATGCCACCTATATCATAAATAAAAAAGTAGAAGTTTTCGGACGATTCGATCATTTAGAATCCAATAGGCTTTCGGGAGCTGAGACAGCGTGGAACTATTCTAAGGATGGTGACGCTTTGGTTGCCGGTATCCAATATGCGCCAGTTAAAGGCATTAAAATGTCACTGAACTATCAAGGATGGAAATTTGAAGATTCGGATAAGAATACTGAAGCCATTCTGCTGCTAAATTTTGAGTATAAATTCTAGTTAAATCTAAGCGACATGACGAATAAAAATTTAAAGACGGACAAGCGTCGAGATTTTCTGAAAAAAGCGGGCTTAGGATTACTGACAGCAATCGGTTTGCCCAAGATCGTATTTGCCAGCAAGAAAACAGTTTTGAAAAAGAGATTGGCTATGGTGATCGATCTACAAAAGTGTACTGGATGTGGTGCTTGTACCATTGTATGTAAGAATGAAAACAATGTAGATGATGGTATTTTGTGGGCTAACAAAATGAGTCAGACCGTTGGGAAATTTCCAAACGTAAGATACGATTACATCCCCACCTTATGTAACCATTGTGAAAAGGCACCTTGCGTTAAAGTGTGTCCTACACAGGCTATGCATAAAGACAATAATGGTATTACCATGCACGACACTAAGAAATGTGTGGGTTGTAGGTATTGTATGGTGGCCTGTCCTTATAAAGTCATTTCTTTTAACGCAGGTACACCGCATAAGCGTTGGAGAAATGACAAGACGCCAATTCCTGGAGCGAGTTCAGCAAAAGAGCTAAACGGTAAGGTCGGTGGAAATGTAATTCCTTATTACAATCCCGAACGTGCTGAAACCTATGCGGGTATTCGACCTATAAATGCTGTTGAGAAGTGTCTGTTTTGCGACCATTTGGTGAAAAAAGGTGAAGATCCGAGATGTGTTCAAAGATGTCCTTCGAAAGCAAGGATTTTTGGAGACTTGAACGATCCCAACAGTAAGGTGGTGAAATTACTGGGTAAATATACACCAATAAAGCTTAAAGAGCATATGGGGACAATGCCCAAGGTGTTCTACATCAGAAGTTTTAATCCCAGTAAACATCATCTGTAAAATGAATTTTTGCTAAAATATTTAAATTGAAAATGATGAGTAATATAAAAAATGTTTTGTGGTATACTTTGCTGATAAGTCTATTGGCTATCGGTATCTACAGTGCTTTTATGCAGGTAACACAAGGACACATCATAACGGGAATCAGCAAACAAGTGCCCTGGGGTGTCTACATTGCAGCTTTTACTTTTTTTATTGGAATAAGCACGGGTAGTACCTTAATCGGTTTTATCATTTATGTCTTTAAACGGGATGATTTAAAATCGCTGGAACTTCGGGCTGTAATGCTTGGCCTGGTCACTCTTATAGGCGCACTTCTGTGTTTGATCTCCGATGTTGGTAATCCATTAAGAATGTTGAAAGTACCTTTCTTAATGCGAAATACGTCTTCGGTGTTTTTCTTCACATCCTTGAGCTATTATACATTTGGAACGATTCTTTTGGTTCAGTTGATAAGCATCGTTAAGCTAAAAAGCGATCCTGAGAACGAAAAATTCAAAAAAACCTTGCGATGGCTTTCAATTATTGCATTTCCCGTAGCTATGGGAATTGTTCTTGTTCCGGATGGGGCATTATTTAGTTTTGTAAAAGCTCGTGAGTTTTGGAATAGACCTTTATTGCTGCCTCACTTTGCCAATGCCGGACTCGTTTCAGCAATGGGCATTCTTATCATCTTTGCCTTTATCAGTGAGAAGATTGAAAATAGGAAGCTCCTGAATGATGCTTCTAAATCTCTAATGGGCTACCTGTTGGTATTTCTGGTTGCAGGTGTTCTATTTCTCGATTTATTCGACATTCTTGTTCTTAATTATAGCGAAAAACCAGAAGGAATGGAAGCCTGGAAACTGTTAACAGGTCGACATTTATTCCTTTTCGCTTTGAATATTTTAGGTTTGTTTTTGGCCTTTTTAATTCTCTTAACTAAAAAGGGGAGAACATTTCCTAATATGACAATTCCTGCTATTCTTATTGTATTTGCCATTTCTGCCTACCGATATAATTTGATAATTGTCGGTCAGGAAGTGCCTTTATTTGCAGGTGAGCATATCTTAAACTACAGTGCTTCCTTTACTGAGATTTCAATTTGTTCGGGAATAACGGCCTTGGTTTTACTCGTGTATCGTTTGGTGATAAGAAGGATAGAAAATGGCAAAATTTCATTAAGTGAGGCTTAAGTTTTAATCGGTTTAAATGGAAAACAATGAAAGATTCAAATAGAAGAAAGTTTATAAGAAATATTGCTGTCGGAGGAGCCAGTTTGGCTACAGCAGCAATGGTGCTTCCTGATCTGAAAGTTTTCGCTCAATCTGGTGAAAAAAGCATGGGAGCAGTTGGTGAGTGGAAATCAACCACTTGTCAGGGATGTACATCCTGGTGTTCTAAGCAGGTTTATGTTGTAGACGGTCGAGCCATTCGGGTAAGAGGAAATCCTCATTCGAAAGTTAATATGGGTGAAGGTTGTCCTCGTTCACACATTGGTCTGCAACAGGTCTACGATCCTGATCGAATAAAAGTGCCCATGAAGAGAACGAATCCTAAAAAAGGAAAGAATGAGGATCCAAAATTTATTCCAATTTCCTGGGATGAAGCCTTAAATACCCTTGCGGATAAAATCATGGAACTACGCGATCGTAACGAAACGCATAAATACATGCTCATGCGCGGACGTTACACGTATATGCGCGATATTATTTACGATAGGATGACTAAAATAATTGGCTCTCCAAACAATATATCGCACAGTGCTATTTGTGCTGAGGCAGAAAAATTCGGACCATTTTATACAGAAGGAGAATGGGGCTATCGGCAGTACGATGTTAAAAACGCAAGATATGTTTTAATATGGGGTGCCGATCCATTATCTGCCAACAGGCAAGTGTCGTACTATTCATCAGTTTGGGGTGAATCATTGGATAAAATGGATGTGGCAGTTGTCGATCCCAGACTTTCTATTACAGCAACCAAAGCTTCCGAATGGTTGCCTGTAAAACCAGGTGAAGATGGTGCTTTAGCTTCTGCAATTGCCCATGTTTTGCTTACTGAAGGCTTATGGTATAGACCTTTTGTGGGTGATTTTACTGAAAATTCAGACATCAAAAAGTTTATGGTCGGAAAAGAAATCATTGAGGAGAAAGCTGGATCTGTATTCAAAGAAATTCATTCACATGGACTGCTTAAATGGTGGAATCTTGAATTAAAGGATAAAACGCCTGAATGGGCATCGGAAAAAACAGGTATCTCGGTTGAGCAAATTGTGCGGGTTGCAAAAGCTTACGGAAAAGCGGCACCTCATGCCATATCGTGGGTAGGTGGTGGTCCTGTAATGCAGGCCAGAGGCGCTTATGCCAGTATGGCTTGCCATGCTTTAAACGGACTTGTTGGTGCGGTTGATAATGTTGGAGGGACACTAAAAGCGAATAAGGAGTATACACTTAAATTTCCTGCGCCCGATCATTTTATGGATGAGATTGCCAAAGCCGGAAAAAAGCACAAGAAAATTGACCATAGAGGGCGAAAAGAATTTCCCGCATTGAAAAAAGGGAAGCCCGGCAGTGGCGTGGTGACCAATAATGCTGCCGAAGGGATTTTAAATGAAGATCCCAATGAAATAAAAGTTGCGATAGGTTATTTTAACAATTTTGCTTTTTCTTGTCCACAAAGCGATCGTTGGGAAAAAGCTTTAGCTAAAATCCCGTTTTTAGTACATTGTACGACCAATGGTTCTGAATTTACGCACTTTGCTGATATCGTTTTGCCTTGTGTACATCATATGTTCGAAAAATGGGGCTATGTAAAGGCGCATGCCAACGGACATCGACATGTTACCTTATTGCAGCCAGTCATTAAGCCAGTTTGGGATGTTAAAATTGAAGAGACTGAAATACCATGGCTATTGGCAGAAAAATTAGCCGAAAAAGGATTCACGAATCTACTCGACTATTATAAATCGATTAAGGATCCTGAAACGGGTAAAATACCACAAGATGAAAAGGAATTTACGCTTTATGCCTTAAAATATGCCACACAACCCCTGTGGGATCCCGCGAAATATAAAGGAGGCGACGAATTTTCTGGTTGGGAAGAATTCAGTAAAGTTGGTGTTTGGAATTCAGATCCATACTCATTTCGGAAAAGGTGGAGTAAAATGAAAACCAAAACTAAAAAGTTTGAATTTTATAGTGAAACCTTGAAGTACGCACTTAAGAAACATGCCGATAAGTACGATACTGATGTGAATGATATATTGGAAACCTGCAACTATCAAGCAAGAGATGAAATGGCCTTTGTTCCGCATTACGAGGAACCTTTTATGAAAGGCACGAAGGAAGAATATCCATTTGTACACGTCGATTTTAAATCACGATTTAACAGAGAGGGACGATCTGCAAATACAAACTGGTATTATGAGGTTAAAGATTTGGATCCAGGAGATAATGCCTTTGATGATGTTGCCAGATTAAACCCGATTGACGCTGCAAAGTATGGTATTAAAGATGGTGATAGAATTAAGCTGATTTCTCCTGTTGCAGAGATCGAATGCATCGCCAAACTATGGGAAGGTAATCGACCAGGTACCATTTCGAAATGTTACGGACAAGGGCACTGGGCTTATGGTCAGGTGGCTTCAAAGGAATTTGGTAAAACCCCTCGAGGTGGAAGTAATAATAAGATTATTCCTGCGGAGTATGACCGTTTAAGTGGATCGACGGCCTATTACGGAACGACGCGAATAAAAGTGGTTAAAATCTAAAAGATAAGATGACTCATTAATTGGAGTACATTTATGTGTACTCCAATTCTTAAACAAACTCAAGATGTTAGATTTAAATGATAAAATATCGAAAGCCTTAATTATAAAATTTCTGTCGGAATGTTTTCATAATCCTGATAAAGAGCAAGTTGTTGTATTGAAGGATTATAAAGCCAAATTACCAGAGCGATTTTCTGATATCATTGACAAAATGGATGATGCTAAGGAGTTGCAAGTCGATTATTCAAAATTGTTCCTTGGTCCATTTGAATTGTTATCAGCTCCTTACGGATCTGTTTATTTGGAAGACGGACGAAAAACCTTTGGCGATTCTACAATGGATTTGCTACAACTGTATGATCAAGAAGATTTAAGTCTTCAGTTCAAGGAGCTTCCAGATCATATCACGATTGAGTTAGAATTCTTATACTATCTTATGGTCAGAGAACTAGAGTTTTTAGATGTTGATGATTTAGAACAATCAAACTTGTATGTAGAAAAACAGAAGCAATTTATGAACCGACATTTGGCTAAGTGGGTTAATGATTTTGCCAATTTGGTAGAGGAAAATGCAAGCTGTCATTTTTATAGACAAATTGCAATCTGTTTAAAACAAGAAATAAATGAATTCCAATTGATTGTAAACTAACAGGGCTTGTTCATAAAAGTTCCTAATGGAAAAATGTACAAGTTTTATTATTTACTATTGCGAACACACCCTTTTGTCTGCCGACACTTTGTTCACGAGTTAATTGATAAAAAAGTGTTCACAATCTACGGTACCCTAAAAGGGAAAGATTCATGAACAAAATTTAGAATATTAATTCAAATCTTTGTTTTCCTTTCTCCCTTTTCAGGGGAGATGTCCGAAGGACAGAGGGGTGTTTAGATTTTCTGTTTTTATGTACAAGCCCTGTACAAACTTAGACTATAGGTTTATTGGTGATGTGTAAGGAAGCATACAAAACCAGTCGTATTGTGGCTTGGACTTTCCTAACTGCCGAAGAGCAAAAGGAGTGGAGAGAGACCCATTGGAAATAAACCAAGCCATTTTTAAATAGAGAATAGGATGATCTTAATTGGTCATCCTTTTTTTAGTTCTCCCTTTTAAGGAGATGCGGAAGGCAGAGGGTGTTTTGTATCAAGCTAAGAAATGTTGAGACATCTTACTTATAAGTAGCACGACATCATTCTGCTTTTTGCTATCTTGTGTGTTCAATACAAAGCACATTTATGGACATTCTACAAATTATACCGGGCTCTGGTGGCAGTTTCTACTGCGGCAATTGTTTGCGCGACGATAAATTTCATCTTGCCATGAAAAAGCAAGGCCATCAGCTGACCAAACTCCCCATGTATCTGCCTTTGTTTTCCGATGAGCACGATCTGAATGAAATACCTGTTTTTTATGGTGCCATTAGCATCTACCTAAAACAATTGTACCCCATATTCAGGCATGCACCCGCTTGGGTCGATCGTTTGTTGAATTCTGGCCCCATGTTAAAATTGGCTGCAAGCATGGCTGGATCGACCAGTGCAAAAGGCTTGGAAGAAATGACTCTTTCCATGCTAATGGGCGAAGAAGGCAAGCAAAAAGATGAATTGAATCGAATGGTGAGCTGGATGGCCGAATACCTTCAGCCCGATGTAATTCATATATCCAATGCACTGCTTTTAGGTTTGGCTCCTAAGCTTAGAGAGGTATTTCCCAAAGCCGTTATTATTTGTTCTTTACAGGATGAGGATGTTTGGGTGGATGCCATGAAAGACTCTTTTAGAGATAAAATTTGGGCGCTGATGAGTACGAAAGCTGAAGATGTGGATGGCTTTATTGCCGTTAGTGATTATTATGCTCAGGTCTCATTGGAAAAAATGAACATTCCCCAAGAGAAAGTATTTACCAACTATTTAGGGGTTGATGCTGAGGAGTACAAGTTTGTTGATTCCAATACCAAAAAGCGAAACATTGGTTATATTTCCCGAATGTGCGAAGCCAATGGTTTTGATATTGTGGTTGATGCTTTTATTTTGCTTAAAAAGGATGTGGCTTTCGCCGATGTCAAATTAATACTGACAGGTGGCTCAACAGGTGACGATAAAGCGCTGATAAAACAAGTAAAGCAGAAACTAAAGGAAGCTAAGCTCACAGATCAAGTTGAGTTTCACGAGGATTTTGATGGGGAAGGCCGACATGAATTTTTTGCAAAAGTGAAGCTGATTTCGGTTCCTGTACGAAACGGAGAAGCCTTTGGTTTGTATTTGTTGGAAAGTATGGCTTCGGGCGTGCCAGTGGTGCAACCCAAGTTGGGTGCTTTTCCCGAAATTGTTGAAAAATCGAATGGAGGTATTATTTATGAGAACAACACGCCAGAAGTATTAGCCTTGGCTTTAAAAAACCTCTTAAATCAGGAAGATAAGTTGAATAAACTAGCCATCAGTGCTCGAAAAGGCGTCAAAAAGGAATTTAGTATTTACGCTCAGGCGGATAAGCTTATAGGCATTTATAGCCAGTTTTTGGAGAATAAATAAGTTGCATTCCTGTCCCCTGGGTGGAATCGAGGGAGTGGTGATAGACTAAGCTTATATCATTTTAAAGACAATAAGATAAAATAGGAAAATCCATTAGGGACTTTCCTATTTTTTTACACCCAGTTTTTTTACTTATTTATACAGAAAAGAACTAGCTGATTTTGAATAAGCTTGGTATGTTAATTATGTAGAGCTTTTCTATTTAACGGACAATGTGAATCTAACATATATCTACAATATGGTTTATTTACGATAATGTTTATTTTTGTGACTCAGAATATGAAAGGTGTTCGTAAGGGTATCGGGAACATCTTCTATTGCGATATCGCTGAAACAACTGCTATTGGCTTGTTGTAAAGCGCGTTTTGTTTCATGTAAAAATCATTTTCCTAATAATTAATATATGATAGAAAAAAAGATAGCAATAATATCTGACGTTCATGGTAATTCTTTGGCTCTGAACGAAGTTTTAGAAGATATTAAATCAAAGGGTATTGAAACCATTATTAATCTGGGCGATAGCCTATATGGTCCACTTGATCCACAAGGAACCTTCCAAATGTTGATTGAAAATAAGGTGTTAAGTGTTTGTGGTAATGGAGATAGGATTATTCTGGAACATTTTGAGCAGGAATCCCCATATAAAACCATGGAGTATGTAAAGGATCAGATTGACGATAACACCCTAAACTGGTTGAAAAACCTGCCCTTTGACTTGATACATGAAGATATCTACTGTTGTCATGCCAGTCCTCATTCCGATACAGCTTATTTACTAGAGAACCTTAAGGCCGATCATGTAGCCGTGAAAGCGCTGAGCGAAGTTGATGATCTGCTGAAGCATATAGATCAACAGCTGGTTGTTTGTGGGCATAGCCATACTGCCAGAGTTATAAGGACCGAAAAGCAAAAGCTTGTAATTAATCCCGGAAGTGTTGGTTTACCAGCTTATAGCGATGAATTACCCATTCCACATAAAATGGAAAGTTTTAATCCGCTAGCAAAGTACTCGGTGATTACCAAATGTGATGAGCAAATCTCAGTTGAACAATTTGCTCTGCCTTACGATTTTGAAAAGGCTGCTAAACTGGCTGAAAAAAATGAGCGAAACGATTGGGCAAGCTGGATAAGAACAGGCATTGTATAAGGAAGAGAAATATAAAAGCAAAATCTAAATAAATACTTCTATAGCTCTTTTTAAGCCATAGAAGTTTAAAGACAATAAAATAAAAGAGGGAAACCTACTAGGGGTTTTCCTCTTTTTTTATTCTCAGTTTTTTCTCACTGAGCTATTAGTACTGAAGATCACAAGTTAGTTTTTGCAAAGCCTTGGTATATTTATTATGTAGAGCCTTTCTATTTAGCAGCTATTTCCCAATCTAACATATGCCTGTAATATGGTTTACTTATAATAATGTTTAGTTTTAAAACTAAAATACATTAAGTGTTCTAATCCAACCCAAAGGTCAGTTTAAGAACAACTTTAAAGAAATGATAGCTGAAGTAACAAGCATTGTGTTGTTATAGGAAGTTACCTGCAATACTAAAAATACAAACCTGCTTAAACAATAAAGAAAATGGATGGAGGGTATTATGCAATAAAAGGATTTGAATATCAGATTGATAAAAATATTCTTGAAATATTGAAACAGTCTGATATAAACAAACCTGTTAATGTTGAGCAAAATCAAGATATTGATTCTTCGGATTTTGTTATGCAAGTAAAGTATAAAGAAGCTGTAAAATTTGTACCATCTGCTATTAAGAAACCCCTAATCCAACTTATAGAAGAGTTCAAGTTAGATAACACAAAGAAATACATTCTTTATTGTTTCTTTGGAGACTTTAATGGGTATACAGAATTAACATCAATAGATACCATTCTTGGTTCTAGTAAGAATAATTATTCTACTAAAGAAAAGACTGATTTTCAGAACTCCTTTCAGCTCAAGTTTTCACCTAAGTTTGACATCCAACTAGAACAGACTATTTCAGAAATTATGAAACTGGGTTTTCAAGAGGAAGAGGCGATTATTCATCATTGTAGAATAACAAAACATCTTAGAGACCTTGTTATCAATCATTCTCCAACTAATGTAGCTAACAGAAGTACAACAAAAAAGGAAGTTTCTGAACTAATAAAAAATGATAGAAAAATACTTTTCACAAATAGTTTTAGAGCTTACAAGGGTGAACTTCAGTATTTTAAGAAATTGAAAAAAGATTACTTTACTTTTAGGAATGTAGATAAAACAGTTCGGGTATTTATCATAGAGTTAATTGGAACAGAAAACATAAGCGACTTAGTTCATGTAGCAAAAAAAATTAGTTCAAAGTATTTTAAGTTGCTAAGTCGGGATATTAAAGGAGAATCGCCATTTATCTACTACAGGAATATTTCGGAAAGTGATTTGGTAGGGGTGAAAGCAAGATTAATTGAAGATGGAATAGTTTTAAAAGACGGGTACGATTTTAAAGGAGCATCTTTTAACATAGATTCTATTTCTATAAAATCTACAAAAGAAAATAAGGTAGCAATAAAGTTCATTAACCAAGAGGATGAATTAGTTCAAATATTAGATGTTAATCTGAATACAACTAAAGAAGTTATTCAGTGTTTTTGCACGAAGCCAGAAGATAACGACCATCGACATAGAGAAATAAAAATTGAGATTAAAGGCTTAAATGAAATTGAAAAAATAATTGAATAATATGTCAACACTAGATAATTCTAAAGTTCCTTCAGCAGAAGTTATTGCTGTTTACCCGAATAAAATTAAGATTGCAGTTGATGACCTTAGTAAGTTTGCAACAATTGATGAACAATTAGAAAAGCTACGAGTCGGCTCTTATCTAGAAGTTGCTGATGACGATAATCATAAATTGATAGTCGTTATAGATAGTTATTCAATTGAATATAGAGAAGAAAAAGTTGAAATTAAAGGAGAAGAAAAAATATTAAAGAACAAGAGATATATAATTGAGGCTAATCCACTTGGTACTTTAGTTAATGATAAGTTTCAAAGAGGTGGGGATTCCTTAACAATTCCTCCAACTAAAGTTAAACCAGCTCTCCCTGCAGATATACTGAAAGTTTATCAATCAAATATTACTGACTCAGAAAAATTTATTTTTTCAAAGCTTTTAACAGATGAAACAATTGAAGTTCCTGTTAATGGAAACAAATATTTTAATAAACATTTTGCTGTAGTTGGTTCAACAGGTTCAGGTAAATCTCATACTGTTGCAAAGATTTTACAAGAAGCAAGTAGTAGCAAAATGGGTGGTTATGAAGGATTAAATAATTCCCATATTGTAATGTTTGATATTCATGGTGAATATAAAACAGCTTTTCCAGAAGCTAGTTATATAGATATTGATAATTTAGTTCTACCATATTGGCTTTTAAATAGCGAAGAGTTAACTGAACTTTTTATAGATACAGAAGCTAATGACCACAATCAAAGAAGTGTTTTTCAAGAAGCAGTTACAGCAAATAAGAAAAAACATTTTAAAGGGGCTTATAATCTAAAATCGAAAATTCATTACGATTCACCTCTGTTTTTTGAGATTAATGAAGTTCTTCAATATTTGAAATACCGAAATATTGAACAAAAACAAAAAGATAATTCCATAAAATGGAAATCAAATGATGAAGAATTTATTTTTAATGATGAAAATTGTGAAAGATTATTTGAAGAAGGTTTGAAGATAGTGCCAGGTAGTGCTACTGGTACATTAAATGCCAAGTTTATTAATTTTGTCAATCGCTTAGAAATTAAGCTTAATGATAAAAGGCTAGACTTTTTATTAGACTCAAAGGCAAAATCAATAACATTTGAAGAGACCCTAAAGCAATTCATTGGTTATTCAGATAGTAAACAGTCAAATATAACAATAATAGACCTTGGAGGAATTCCTTTTGAAGCATTAAGCATTACAGTATCATTGATTTCTCGTATTCTTTTTGAATTTGGTTTCTTTTTCATGAAAAGTAATAACGAAAAACAAAGTTGTGATACCCCACTTCTATTACTTTATGAAGAAGCTCATAAATATGTTCCTAAAAGTGATTTGGTTAAGTTTAGGGCATCTAGAAGTGCGATAGAGCGCATAGCAAAAGAAGGTCGAAAATATGGAGTCACATTAGGAATTGTAAGTCAACGACCTTCAGAAATTTCAGAAACAATATTTTCTCAATGTAATAGTTTCGTTGTAATGCGATTAACAAATCCTGATGATCAAAACTATGTGAAAAAACTACTTCCAGATACAATGGGAAATATGACGGATATGTTGCCTTCATTGAAAGCTGGCGATGCGTTATTGGTTGGCGAATCAATTGTTATTCCTTCTCTAGTTCATATAAATGAATGTTCCCCAGAACCAAAGTCTTCTGACATTAGATATTATGAAGTATGGAAAGAAAAATGGAAGGATGTAGATTTCTCGAAAATAATTGAACAATGGGAAAAGTAAAGCAGGTAACACGCGGTCATCAAACATTGCGCGGACAGTGCTGTATTTGTACGAAATGATATTTAATCAACGGCTTAGCGGGCTGATAAGTTTGTGCTTCGAAATGCCAACGATTTCATATACTGAACGTTGTATAGCATTATCTAAGGCGCTCAAAAAGATTAAGATAGAGTATTAAGAGAATCATTAGAACGACACCCAAAACTGAACAATGGAAAATTGGAAAACAATAATCACTTTCACACAACCACATGAGGCACATTTTGCAAAAGGATTACTTGAATCAGAAGGAATTGAAACTATAATACGTGACGAACTTACAGCTCAAGTAAATAATTTCTACTCGAACGCAATTGGAGGTGTAAAACTTGATGTGAAAGAATTTGATTTGATTAATGCAACTTTAATACTTAAAGAAGGCGGATATATTAAGGAAGCGACAGATATTAGACGCAAAAACATTGAAATAATTGAATTAAACGATAATACAGACAAATCAATTTGCCCATATTGCGAATCTGACAATATTTATAGAAAGAAGGAGGTTAATCCTCTAATGGTATTGGCATACTTCCTTTTTGGAGCGTTTTTTCCAATTTTTAAGCGTCATTATATCTGTTACGACTGTGAAAAAGAGTGGAAATATAAAAAGAAATAAAAACGCTGACTGTAGAAGCGGACGCACAAAAATATCTGGATTGGTTTCAGTCTAGATTTCATGATAAATTGGGTATTCGGTGGGGTATTGCTCTAAAAGGAAAAACTGAGATTATTGGTACAATAGGCTTTAATAATTACACAAAACAACACAGGGCTAATATCGGTTATGACTTGCAAAAAGACTATTGGAATAATGGTTATATAAGCGAGGCTTTAAAAGCGGTTATTAATTACGGATTTGAAAAACTTGAAATCAATCGAATTGAAGCAGAAGTAATGCCTGGAAATATTTATTCGGAAAAAGCATTAAATAGACTTGGTTTTAAAAGAGAGGGATTATTAAGAGACTGGATGTTGTGGAACGGAAAGCATTATGATATGATTATGTATTCCTTACTTAGAATGCAAAAGAGTAAAAATACGATATAACAGTCAAGCGTTTGTGTTAAGTATTTGACGTAAATGACCAAAGCCTCTTGTGTTTTAGACTATGCAATCACTAGCGGAAACTTGAACTTGAAAATTTTAGAAATGGAACTATTTAAAGATAAAAGAAGTAAATCCCTTATACTTATTGCTCACTGCATAATAAACCAGAATGCGAAGTCGGATGGCACAGCGTCCTACGGAGGGACCATTACGGAAGTAATGGAATTGCTCAATAGCACCGGACTGGGTATTGTTCAGATGCCTTGCCCCGAACTACATTGCTTGGGTTTGGATAGAAGTGACAAGCTTGGGAGTACTCGACCTGTAATTGAGGAGAACAGTCGAATACGTAATGAAATGAAGCAAGCGAAATCATTAGAAAAGATAAATATTCTGATACAGTCTCTGGTCTATCAAATTGAAGAATATCTTAAAAATGGATTTGAGATAAAAGGCATTATAGGTATTAATCGTTCACCGAGTTGTGGTGTGGAGACGACATCTAAAGAAAATAAAGAAATCACCGGACAGGGAATTTTTATTAAAGAACTTCAAAAAGTATTAGCAAAAAAAGATATTCAAATTCCCTTTGCCGGAATCAAAACATTTGAACCGGAAGAAGCCTTATCAACAATCAAAAAAATGATCGGTTTAAATGAGCTATCCCTGCAATAAATAAAGACGAACAGGTCTAATTTTAAAACAGTGTCAGAAAAGAGAAAAGCGCTTCGACTGTTTAAAAACAAAGAAAATTCGTGGTGTATTTGTGAGGGAATGCCTGCAAACTTTTAAAAATGCGATTCTCAGGGACTTTAAAGTTGCTGATAAGATACTTTTTGTTTGGATAACAGTTTAATTAACACTTATTTGCTTGGTGTAGGTTGTGTTCAAATTTCTTTGCTGATTTTGTTTAAACTAAAGCTCGATTATAATTAAGAAGCCTTTTTCTATTTTAAACCTGACAGATTTACTTACAAGCTGTAGATAAATCTGTCAGGTTTCCTTCGCCAAGGAGTTGGAGAAATAGATAAGCTGGTTTGTGTGATTATTGATTTGCAAGAAGCGTAAATTGGAACTTAATAATTCTCAATTCTCTCTTATAGTCAATAGATAGATTTTTAAAAAATCACCTTTAGGGGACTTAGGGGTTGGGAACTGTAACGAAGGGAGACTTGAATTAGTTTTATAAGGCATGATTTATAGAAACTGGAATCAATAATACCCATGTTTATGATAAGTTATGTGTAGTCTAAGCCAGGCGAATGACACCCTCGTATTTGTTTGATATGCAATAGTTCGTATTCGTATTATTTTTTTGTGTTAGGATATTTAAATAGGATTACTGTTTATTCACGGAACATTATAGTCGATTAATCATTTTTAATCATAAAGGTGAGTTTTGGTAAAGCTTCAATAAAAAGCTTGTTTTACAGAATATCTTTCGTGAATTTAAGTATATTAGCCGACCCAAAAAACAAAAACATTTTTAGAACCCGCCTTATTACGAAGGTTTCTTAAAATGAACTTAACATTGAATAATAAATTATGAGTTACGTTTGGGGAATACATTAAAATGATATCCTATATGCTCCAATATATTTACTCCGCTTATAAATTTAAACGCTACATTCAACTTCTTTCAATTCTTTTTATAGTTAACACAACGTTTGCATCTCAAATAAGCCCTGATAAAACCATTCTTGTTTCTACTAATAATGCAAAACTTTGCCTTGGAGAAACGACTACCATATCTCTTAGCACAACCGAAATTGGAGTTCAGTATCAATTAAAGGATAATCATTCAGGAAGCTTCGTCTCAAATACCCTAATTGGGAATAATTCAAAAGCGAGTTTTGAACCTTTTACACCCTCAATAAGTTCAAGCTATACGGTTATTGCAACACACATTGCTAGTTCAAAATTCGTTGAATTAAGCCCCGAAATTGAGATAGAAGTGATGAGTCTTCCATTGGTTAATCTGGAAGTCAGCACCAGCCATAATTCATTATGCGTAGGGGAGAGCATAAGTGTTTTTGTGAAAGATAGTGAGCCTGATGTTTATTATCAAATAGAAGGCGGTTCCAATACCAATGAACCTTCATTTATTGGCAACGGAAGCTTGTTAAGTATTGAAGGTTTTAAGCCATTTCGAAGTGCTACTTATCGTATTAAGGCCAATAGAGGATGGTGCGAAACAAGCATTCCATTAACTGATTATTTTCACGTAGAAGTGCGTCGGCCTCCTGAAACACAGCTTTATATGTACGCTGATAAAAAAGAAATATGTCAGGGTGAAGAGGTTGTGATTTCACTTTCACCATCCGATGCCTCAGTAGATTATCAACTCTTTGCCAAACAAGACTCAAATGATGAAAACCAAATAGGACTCAAAGTTGCTGGGAATGGTGGTTTAATTAACTTTAATTCAGTTAATCCTTTTGTAACAACAACATATCGTGTTAATGCTCAAGGTCATTACTGTATTAATCCTGTTAAAGTAGATTTCGATATAAAAATCGATGTGCATTCTACCTCGAAAACAGATCGAACCCTAATTAGCAACAAATTGAATGTTTGCGAAGGTGAAGCTTTAACTATAAGTGTTAAAGACAGTCAAAGAGATGTTATTTATCAATTACATGATGGGGTAGATTTTCTAAATACCCAAGTTATTGGAAATGGCGGGATGGCCATTTTTCCAGCAGTTTATCCCATAAACAATAGGAGTTATTCTGTTTATGTGAGAGACTTAATCTGCCCCGATAAACTTAAATTAGATAAGCAAGTCGACTTTAATTTAATAAAACCCAGTTACTTTCCAATTGAGAGCTTCACAAGCCCTGGAGAAGTCTGTCAAGGTGAAACAATAAATATAGAATTGCCTATTACACAAAATGGGGTCCGATATAATTTGTATGATCAAAATATAAGTATTGAAACCATTACGAGCGATGGAGGACCTGTTGTGTTTGAAAATCTTATTACAGATATAGATTCTGAGTTTGAAGTGCTCATAGATAATTGTGTAGATGAAATTGTCGCTGCAAAACCAAAATTGAAGATATACTCAAACCCGCAAATAGATTTAATCATTACAAATGAATTCGAAGGGTCTGATGGAAAAGTAAATGTTATTGTCACTGACGGTGAGAAACCTTTCACCTATATTTTTGAAAATTATAAAACAATTAGCAGTGGTCAGCGATATATTGAAGTCGATGAAATGAAAGCGGGCAATTATAAATTAGCAGTTGTAGATGCCAATTATTGTAAATCGACCGATATTGGGCATAAGTTTAAAATTGACTTTAGTAATCCCAAAGAATACGCTGTAAATGGTATTTTAACACCCAATGGTGATGGACGAAACGACAATTGGGTCATTAGTTATAATCCTGAATGGGAAGCCCCAGAAGTAAGTGTTTTCAATATATATGGGCAGAAAGTTTTTCACACGCTCAATTATCAAAACGATTGGAAAGGAACCTATAATAGTTCGCAACTTCCTAGTGGCTCCTATTTTTATTTGATCGAATTTCACAGAAATAATATGAAACCTGTTAAAGGGATTGTATCTATTCTCGGTAGAAATTAGCCAAAAGTTAAAATCATCATATACTCCCCTCTATGAGAATACACATTACGACATTTACATTTTTTCGATTTTTATCGATTAATTTAATATTTCTTTTCGGAATTAACTTAAATACAGAGGCCCAACAGGTATCTATGGTAGATCATTACTATATCAATCCAAGTATTTATAATCCGGCAGCAGTTGGTTACAATAAGCTACTGGAAGCTTATATTTTAAGGAATAGTAAATTTAAAGATTTTAATGGGGGGCAAACATTTCATGCCTTAACGATTGGCACCGGATTAAAAGAGGGTAAATATGGAGTTGGTATTAATCTATTGAATAATAGTATAGATGTTTTTAATTCAACACAAATCGATTTCTCTTATTCATATAGAATGAAAATCGATGATAGTCAACATATTCGTTTAGGCTTATCAGCAGGTATTTCGGACTTCCGTTTGAATTTAAGCAAGAAAAATGCTGACATGAATGATGAACTATTACAAGCAGGGAACTATAACAATACTGAATTTGTTGCCAATTTTGGAGCTTATTACACCAATAAGAATCTGATTATAGCTCTAGCTATTCCACAGCTTATCAATCAATCGAATCTTTCTAAATATGATGGTGATGATTTGTACAGACAATCTCGACATTACCTTTTATCGGGAAGTTATGAAATACCAGTACGCAGCATAAAAGATCTTTCTTTTGTGCCAAATTTTATGATGCGTTTCATGAAAAACAGCCCATTGCAATACGATCTCAATGCACAACTTAAACTTAAAAATAAAGGCTGGCTTAGTGTAAATTACCGAAATAAATATGCGATAGGATTAAATATTGGTGTTATTGCTTCAGAAAGCTTAAAAATAGGTTATTCATACAATGTTAATACGCAAAATTCCGCACATATTTCAGCAACGAATCATGAGTTTCTTATCGGATATACCTTCCGTAAAAAATCTAATAAGGAACAAAATCATAAATCAGAAGAATTAATCTTTTTAAAGGATCTTCTGGAGGATAAATACGATCGAATTAACAAACTGGAGGAAGAACTTAGGGCGTATGCCTCAGATAAAAAAATCAAAAGTCGAGGTCAAGATCATATTCTTACCAAAGGTAGCATCTTACCTAAGTCTAAACCAATTTCAAAAATTGATAATGAAAAAATAAACCTAAATTCTGATGATTCAGCATTAGCTGATGACAATGTTGTTTATACAGAAGAGTTGGTTAATACATTCATAAATAGATTGAATGATAAAGGTCGGAAACATATTCGTATAAAAAATAACAAGTCTATTGAACATCAATCTATATCTGTGATTGATAAGAATAAGACTGATGCAAGTTCTGATACAATAACATTTGCCGAAAGTCATATCACATATGATGAAGAAAAGCCCAATCCTTCGAATAATGAATTGAAAAATCAGGATGACATTCCTATAGAAAATGAGGAGACTATTGCTTCTCAATACATATCTACGGTAGAAAAAGAAGTAACAGATTTAAGTTCTGATACAATAACATTTGCAGAAAGCCATATCACATATGATGAAGAAAAGCCTAATCCTTCGAACACTGAATTGAAAAATCAGGATGATATTCGTATAGAAAATGAGGAGATGCTTGATTCTCAATACACCTCTACGGTAGAAAAAGAAGTTACGGATTTAAGTTCTGATACAATAACATTTGCCGAAAGCCATATCACATATGATGAAGAACTGTTTATTCCTTCAAATAGTGAATTGAACAATCAGGATGCTATGCGTATTGAAAATAAGGAGACTATTGCTTCTCAATACACATCTGCGGTTGAAAAAGAAGCGACGGATTTAAGTCCTGATACGATGACATTTGTCGATAGCAATATCACATATGATGAAGAAGTGCTTATTTCTTCGAATAATGAATTGAAAGGTCAGAATGACATTCCTAAAAAAAATGAAGAGTTGGTTGATTCTCAATACACATCTGCACTAGAGCAAAATGCAACAGATCTAAGTTATGATACGATAACATTTGCTGATATCGATGTGATTCATAATAATGAAGTAATTAATCCATCAAATAATAAATTGAAAAATCAAGAGGATGATACTGTTTTGATTGAGGATGATATTTTTGTTAGTGCGATATCAATTAGTGAATCAGGTCAAAATGGGGTGGGTGTAGGTTCTGATGATGTGACATTAACTGATAGTAATATTGAACATAGTGAGGAATCTTCAGCTGCTTCCAATAATGATTACACGATACATGAAGTTGGGCGTATTGAACTTGATAAAAACCAAGGGAACCTATTTTTTGAATTTGGAAAATCAGATTTGTCTGAAACTTCAAAGCGAAAAGCGAATGAAGTTGCTTTACTTATGAAAAAGTACGATAGTTACATTCTAAAATTATATGGATTTAGTGATGATACAAGATCCCCTTCACTTAATAGTGTACTTGCCAATAAACGCTTAGAAGTAGTTTACAATTATCTAGTGAAGGATCCAACTCTCGAAGGTCGAATTATTATCATGCCGCACGAAGAAGAGATTGATTCGCCCGTGAATACCACAAAGCAAAATAAGAAGAGTAGTGTCTTTAACCGACGCGTATTTCTGGAAATGTATTCATATGATTAATCTTGGGTAGTTAGATTTTTGTTATATTATTCAGATAAAACGAACAAAAATGAAACGAAGCATTCTAATCTTTTTATTGACCACAACAATCTGTTTTGGACAGGATAGAGAAAAATATCTGGAATTAATAAAAGATGCTCATATTTTATATGAAAACAGAGAATTTGAGAAATCTGGTAAAAAATATACTGCAGCATTTCGTGCTTTTGGAAATCAAGGAGAGAAAAGACATCGGTATAAAGCAGCTTGTGCATGGGCTTTGTCAAGAAAAGTAGACTCTGCATATACACAATTGTATAAGATCACAAAACATGGTTCTTATGCCGATTATAAATATATAACAACTGACTCTAATTTACATTTTTTGCATCAGGATAAGCGTTGGAAAGAGGTAATAGCTTTTGTTATTAGAAACCAAAAAAGGAAAATAGAAGCCGATGCCAAATTAGATAAGCCTTTGGTGGCCTTACTCGATACCATCTACAAAGAAGATCAAAACTATAGACGTCAATTACGTAAGATTTCAAAAAAATATGGTCGGAAGTCCGATGAGCTCAAAGCCCATTGGAAGATTATTGCTAAGAAGGATTCTTTAAATGTAATTGAAGTTAGTAAAATACTTAATGAAAGAGGCTGGTTAGGTGCTGACATTATAGGTTATAAGGGAAATAAAGCCATATTCTTGGTTATTCAACATTCGGAACTTGAGACTCAGGTGAAATATTTACCTATGATGCGAGAGGCAGTAAAAAAAGGTAATGCAAAAGCAAGCAGTTTAGCTCTCTTGGAAGATAGAGTTGCCTTACGGCAAGGGAAAAGACAAATTTATGGGACTCAGATTCATTCAGATCCCAAAACAAGAGAAATGTTTGTGGCGCCTTTAATCGATCCTGAAAATGTGGATAGAAGGCGAGCAGAAGTTGGCTTAGGAAAACTTGCCGAGTATATTCACCATTGGAAACTAACTTGGGATGTAGAAAAACACAAGGCTCGTACAGCTAAAATTGAGGCTGCAAGGAAATTGTAATAAATTAATTTAAAGCTACCTATAATAAATATGGAAAACTTGACACTTTCGGAAGAACAAAAAACAAAATTTCAAAAAATGCTATTATCCTAAAATATACTCTAAAAGAGCAATTTGGGGTTTTTCTATTTTCTTTTCGTCAATTTTTGGAGGCGTATTACTTATGAGAAACCTGAGAAGTATAAGATATGATGAAGATGTAGACAAAATTAGTCGTGTCCACAACATGATTAGATGATTCATTGTACCTGTCCCTATATAAGGTTTATTATGAGGAAAAACAAGTCAAGTCGCATTTAAGAAAATGCTACTTTTGTTTTTCAAATACATAACAACAAACGACTAGGAAGAAAGATGAGTATCGATTTTATATTTATGTTGACAAAAGATGATCAGACCATATCTGATGCACGAAACTATGTGAAGGAGATTGCAGCCGCAGGAGCAAAGCATATTGGTTTTAAAGATATTGGACTGCCCATTAATGAATTAAAACATCTTGCTGAAGAATTGAGGAAAGAAGGCGTTAAGGTTTATTTGGAAGTGGTGAGTTTAGATGCTGAGAGTGAGAAAAAATCAGCTCGTGTCGCCATGGATCTGAATGTTGATTATTTATTAGGTGGAACACGACCTGAATTGATTGCTCCCATAGTTAAAGAGCACGCATTAAAATATTATCCTTTTGTGGGGAAAATCGAAGATCACCCGAGTATTTTGACAGGTACAATTTCTGAGATTGCCGAACATGCTAAGCAAACTACAGCAATTGATGGGGTAGATGGTTTGGATCTATTGGCTTACCGATTTACAGGCGAAGATGTGCCTTTATTGGTTCAGGAGGTTTGTAAATCGTCGAAGAAACCGGTTATTGTTGCAGGGAGCATTGACAGAAAAGAAAGAATCGAGGTGGTTAAAACCAAAGGAGCTTCTGGTTTTACTGTAGGCACTGCTGCATTCGACATGGAGTTTCCATCGAATCAAGCAGGTATTTTTGGACAGGTGCAAAGCATTTTAGAAATGAGTAGAAATTAGGTCATAAAGATTCTTCCCGAAAGGTAGAGAACTTCTAATAGAAAAGAGGATAATCCGTTAAGATTATCCTCTTTTCATATTTTATCAATAGCTTTATTTTAGTGCAGCTTCCAACTTATTGAATTTGCTATACATTTTTTCGAACTGCTTTGGCGTTAAAGATTGCATCCCATCTGATAAGGCTTCTTCTGGTTTGCAGTGGACTTCGACTGTGATGCCATGAGCACCTGAAGCTAAACCTGCAAAAGCCATAGGCGCAACCAATTCACGAATACCTGTCCCGTGCGAAGGATCGACAATCACAGGCAAGTGAGTGAGTTGTTTTAATAGTGGAACAGCGTTTAAATCGAGGGTATTGCGTGTTGCTGTTTCGAAAGTTCTAATACCGCGCTCACATAAAATAACCTGATTGTTACCTTGAGCTAAAAGATACTCGGCACTCATCAGGAAATCTTGTATGGTGGCAGACATACCTCGTTTAAGCAGAATAGGTCGCTTGCTTTTACCCACCTCTTTTAATAAATCGAAGTTCTGCATGTTTCGAGAACCAATTTGCAGAATATCGGCAACTTTCTCAACATGCTTAAGACTCTCTGCATTGATCACCTCAGTCACGATTTTCAGTCCATATTTGGCTTTAACCTCTGCTAAATATTCCAGACCTTCTTCCTTTAAGCCTTGAAAGGCATAGGGACTTGAACGAGGTTTATAGGCGCCACCTCGAAAAATAGGAACACCAAATTGAGAAAGTTCTTTGGCCACCTCATTCAATTGCTCACGACTTTCAACAGCGCAAGGGCCTGCGATAACGCAAGCTTTATCACCACCTATTTCGATATCACCAATTTTGACAATGCTATTTTCATTTTTTACTTGTCGACTAGCAAGAGGGTAGGCCACATTGATTTCTTCAGAATAATCAACTTGATCTAAGTCTTCGATCTGTAAGTTTTGTTCTGAATTTGAGTTTTGAACCCAAAGCTTCATTCTTTTTCCATCTTGAACGAAGTGATGTTCTAGTCCCATTAATTTAATTGTCTCTCGCACATGCTCAAGCTGCATTTGGCTTGTAGCTTCTTTCAATATAAATAGCATAATTCTAATTTGTGGTTCAATGTGAACTTAAGTCGAGCGTTTCGAAGTTTATAAGTACTTGGAGTATTAATAACTTTAAGTACTTTAGGCACTTGTAAGTATTCAAGGCACTATTCTATCTTTTATCCACTAAAAATCAGCTGTTCACAGTTATAAGTCTTGTCAATTTCTGGCTTACTCTTTTTTAGCACCCTCGTTAATCCATCGCTTAATCAAACTCATTTCTTCTTCGGTTAAGGCAACAGGTAACATGTCTGGAGCTAAGCTAGGATCTTTAAGCATCTGGAAAAAGAAACTAGCTGCCGCATCGCCTGGTTTAACAAGAAGCTGAGTCTTCTTAATTTGTGATTTTACATTCACTGTATGTGCATAGGTTTGCCATTTGCTTAAATCTAGATCTCTGTCGGCAACTTTAGAATTATGGCAGCTAAAACATTTTGGTGCAAATATTTTATCCTCAATTTTTGAAAGTAAGAACTCAGGAGCAGTTCCACCTAATGTCATGCTCAGCTCAGGTAGTGTAATTTGATCTTCAGCTTTCACGATAAAACTACCATAGTACATTCGGGTATCAAAAGCACTTGGGTTGTCAGTATTTACAATGGCAATTTCAATATCTGATAAAGCACCTAATGTTAGGTCATCAATTTTGAAGTTAATTAAGTTACCTGTTGGTTTTGCCAGTGTTTTTTCAAAGGCTAGAGCAGAACGATCAGTCGATTTATAGCCACGTAATATCAATTTTTTGTTGCCTGTTGGCCAGGCATCTGTATCTGTTATCGTAATTTTTCCACTTAAGCTTGCTTTCTTTTCTACTATTGGATCACTGTCATCAGAGCCTCCAGAAGAACAGGAAGTCATGAACAGAGAAAGGCATAAAATTGCAGATAGGATTGTCGTCTTCATAAGTTTATATTTTAAAAAATGAAGACCTCGGAAAGGATGAGAAACCAAGGTCTTCTGATTCAACTGTGCCACATCTAACAATGCACAGCCAAACTGATTTATGCTTGTGTTTTTAGAATGAGAATTGTAACTGAACGATAAGTCTACGTTCTGATAAACCGTTATCGTCGTCGTTCGCTTCATAGTCGTTTGCATGACCTGATTTGATCAAACCTTGATACATTGCTTGTAGTTTTAAATTCTGTCCAAGCAGATAGTAGTTAAAACCGACAGCGGGCATCATCAAAAGACCATCCTCGTCAGTTGAATTTCTATCCATTACTTCGAATCGTGCTACGGGCTGAATGTTCGATTTCAACATATATCCTGCTTGCGCATAAGCTCCCCAGTAAGTTAATGCAGGAGAAGTTCGTTGGCGCTCAACAAAATCCATATTCAAAGTATAAGCTTCGGAAGAAAAGTAGAATCGGTTCGATAGAATTGAAAATTCTGCTCCCATTCTCAGGTCGTTACTACTTTCGTAATTGGCTTCCACATTATACGAAGCTGAGGCAGCAAAAGACATTTTGAAGCTGTTGATATCATTTGGATCTCCTTCATGTAGAGGCATAGGGCCATAAGGCATATAGGCTACACGACCAGAATATAGAAACGAAGGAACACTCAAATCATCACTTAAAGTGTTTGTTGGCTTGTTAATTTTAATTCCAGTTCCATTAAAAATACCCGCTTGATATTGCCATTTGTTATTGATTAAACCATGAGCCATTACACCAATATCAAAACCTGTAGCCATAACCGGATTTACCGAATTTAAGCTGTAAGGCACATTAACCTGAGTGCTTAGGTTAGCAGGAAGAACAGGCATTAAACTTTGACCTAATCTGACCTGGTAAGCGCGGTTCATTGGTGTTTTAAATTTGCCGACTCTCAAACGAAACTCATCTTTCATATTAATATCGAACCAAGCTTGGTTCAATAAAGCCCCACCTGAAGCAGCAGCATCAAGAGCGAAATTATAGGTGATTTTCCCAAAGGCTGTACCCGCAAAACCCAATACTGCTTTAGGAATTCCGAAACCGGTATTTATCACATTATCAACTTCAGCAATATTTAAACCTTCATCATCTACGTAGTTATACTCACCACGTGTGAAGATTAACATATATGGTTTCAATTTAAAATCTCCTTTTGATGTTTGCCAGCTAAAACCAGCTCTATCAACTAGTGAAATCACATCACTTTCAATGTATTTATCGATATCCTTTTGTTCCTCTTGAGTTTGAGCGATACCAGATAGGGTAGAAGTAAGGCAAAAAGCGCCTAATATTAATTTATTTGCGATTTTCATGATCTAGAAGTTTTTGTAGTTTTTGTTTCGGTTTTCAGTTAAGGCGATGCCTTCAATCTCAATGAGCCAACCTGGTCGGCAAACTGGTGCCCATACAATAACGTAAGGCAAGCCCTTAAATCGATTTCTCAGATATTGATCTACAATTTGATAATCACCTTGATCACGCAAATACACAATGATTTTAGCTAGATCAGTTAGTTCGGCTTGAGTATCTCTAAGCAGAGCTTCGATATTCTCAATTGCACGATGCATTTGTTGGTAAACGTCACCCACATGAACAACTTCACCTTTATTGTCGATACTGGCTGTTCCTGAAATGAAGATTTGTTTTCTATCCCCATATTCAACGCTTGTGCCTCGTTCGAAAGTCACACCATACTCATGGGTTGGATTCAAATGATCTAAAGCATTTAGAAATTGAACTTGTCCCTTTTGTAGACCACTCACTGCCAGAGCATCCATACTGACCTTAACGGCAGGATTGTGAAAGCGCCCCTCAATACCTGTACTGGTAATGAAATTGGTCTCTTTAGTTAATCCTTTTTCCTCGAATAACTCACGACGAGATACCACAACACCTTCGTAGTTGGCATCTACATTTTGCACATAAATCCAGGTTCGAATCACATCATCTCTCAGGCTTAGCTGATACGATTCAATCATTGGCGTATAACTTTTAAAAATAGAATCCATCTGATCGAATGAACTCTCTACTTTAGCATCAATCATTTGTGTGGTCCAAATTTGGCGGCAATTATTGTGTTCCCAAACCCAATTGTTCTTCTCCATGAATTTTTTTGCCTCTTTCTTCTCGTCAATAATGTGGTAAGCCCACATCACAATTTTATTATCGGGTAATGGTGGTTGTTCCACGATTGAAACCCCAAAACTTCCTTCTTCACTTGCTGTACCATTAGCTAACTTTTCTTTGAAAAGTGGATATTGGTTAACTAAATCGCTCATGAAAAAGCGCTTTAGAATAACCGTTTCTGATTCTATATTTAATTCCTTTAATCTGCGGTTCCAAGCGGCTTGCAAGTCATCCATCTGGTTGGCAAAACCTGTTTTAGTATCAGGTTTAATCATGAAATGGATTTCACTTACGCCATTTTCTCTTGTGAAAATAGAAGCGTCAACTTGAGTATTTAGATCCGGGTAATAGATGTTGTTATAATTCATTATTTGTTTTTGTATTGATCCAATCAGATTTATAAAGATTCTAGAAATGCAATCATGGCATCTCGATCTTCTTTTGACATATTACGGAATACTTCACGTGAGTAAGCACCTTCGCCACCGTGCCACATAATGGCTTCTGTTATATTTCGTGCACGTTGGTCGTGCAGGAGGCCAGTATGACCGCTCACAGTTTCAAGAAGACCTAGTCCCCAAAGAGGTGCGGTTCTCCACTCGTCGCCCGAAGCATTGTATTGGTCGTAATCGTCGCCTAATTCAGGGCCCATATCATGAATCAAATAATCGGTATATGGGTGAAATGTGCGACCAGCAAGATGTGTCATTCTTGTACCATCCATTAATTCTATTGGATCTGTACTTGTGTGAAGGGTTTCTACATGACACAGATTACATTTGGCTTCTCTGAAATTATGTTCTCCTTTAAGAACTTGAGGATCGTTTACATTTCGTCTGGCGGGTACGCCTAAACTCATTAAATAGAATTCTACATCAGCCATATCTTCAGTAGAGATTTCGATACCAAAGTCTTCAGTTGTTTGGCTCTGATCTTTACCCACTTCATCAGGAAATCGGTGATTGGTAACGCCCATATCCGAAGAGAAACCGAGTTCTACGGTTAAATCGGCATGCTGTGCTTTTAAACCACCTGTACCCAGTAATTTTTGATTACGTTCATAAACCCAGTTGACCTCTCCGCTAATATTGTATTCAGGATATTCTTTTGCCGCCAAGGCTAAAATTTCATTCTGATCAACTGCAGTACCAAGTCCTAATCCAACATGACTACATGGGGTGCGAACACTCATCACGAGTTCTTCGTCTGGAATTTCCGTTGCATACCAATCCGATATCCAGTATTTTGGTGTGATAAGGCTGTAAGGTTCGCCATCGGGGAAGGTGTAGTGTTTTTCGGTATATTCTACATTAATTCGGCCTTCTGGGGTGACTCCATATGTTGCCTGGTCATGCAAAACGCGACCATATTCCGGGAAGTATTGTCCATTTTTACTTTTAATGAAGACCAATTGCGAAGAAAAACCATTTCCTGTTCCGCCATGGGTGTGAAGGGTAGATCGATTACGCCCAGCATTACTATGACAACTACCGCATGAAAATCCTACATAGAGTGGACCTAATCCACCAGCGCCTTCAAATTCGGTTGGATTGGCAACACGGGGTTGATCGTATAACTTATCTCCATTTAAAAAGCGTGTCATTAAATCACCAGTTATGAGATCCGAAGGCGTATCAAATGCCATATTCGAAGAAGTGAATATGGTCAATTCATCAGCAGATAAGGACCTGGTATCTGCGACATGTTTTCCTGGAGTATATATAATTTCTTCTGTTTGTTTCGAACAGGATATAAGGCTAATTGATAAAATTAAACCTAGTATAAGATTATTAGCCTCCGATTTATAATTCGTGTTTCTTCTCATCCTTTTTCCTAACTTAAATTATAGTCAATTGAAAAATTTATAAACCTAAGAACTTCGAGACCTTGTGAGAGTCTCGAAGTTTTACTGTAAAATTGGTGTATGATTAATAGACCACTAGTGGCTTTATTTTTCCTGCAAACATTTCACCGATCTTATTGCAAGCCTCAATCGCAGCTTCAATTTCATCAGCAGATTCTGGATTATCTAATTGATTTCTGAAAGGTTCAGGAATAGCATCGATTGCTGTAATCGCATCTTGAATGGTTTTTCTAACTTCAGCATCAAGATTTGCATCTTTACTTTTGATGTATGCACTTAAATTATCTCCTCTGTTGTCTGCATCAAATCCTCCTAAATAAGCATTTTCTATAGAGCGAATGTTATTTTTAAAGTCGGTTAATGAATTCCATGAATACCAAGACTCTACTTCCAATACGTTTTTACTTTTGTAAGGATCCCCTATTTTACCAGGCCCAACTTCATCAGCAATACCATTGATGCCATCAATAATCTGAGTAATTGCTTCAGTAGGTTTTGCCAAAAATTTGTTTACTCTTTCACCTTTCCAGCTTGTATGTAGCCCATCAGTGTCCTTGTATAATTTTGTAGCTACTGCAACTAGATATTCAATTTCTCTTTTATCTGTAAAACCAGCAGCTGGCCGAGCCTGACCATCTCTAAAAAGAAGATACTCTAATGTGTGAAAACCTCCAGTAGCTCTGGTGAGTTCAATATCTGTAATAGGCTTAGTGTCAGCTAATATTTTATCTAACTGAACCTTGTCTAATGGCCAGTAGTCTAGTGCTTCATCATAATCTTCTGTTACGCCGAAAACATAAGCTTCACTTTGTTCCCAATCAACACGTGTTGCAACCCACTCAGCACAAGCTTTATCTAAATTTTCCTGAGAAGGAGTTGCTTGATAAGTTATTACGGCATTTTTTAGCTTTTCAGCATTCGTTTTCATGCTGGCATAAGTCGGTATAACCGTTTTATTTACATATGTGTCAGCGACTTTGCTAAAGTCATATTGAATAAAGTCATCCTCCTTGTTGTCATCACTACTTGAGCAGGAAATGGCACCTAATCCTACAATTGAGACACATAAGCTGGCATTCAGCCATTGTTTGAAATTTTTCATAACAAATTGATTTATTTTAAGTATTTATTTAAAAATCTATTGATTATAGTTGATGTCGCATCTTGATTTTTGGCAGTTCTAGCCCAGTCGATGCATACATCGATTAAATTTTAAGTATGAGGAAGCTTTTATTATTCCTCTTTATTAAATTTTGTTTATATGATTATTTTATGAACATGCCTGAGAATACAACAGCTAGTCCTAAGGTGTTTTCGTCGTTAAATTTCCCACCGTCAATTTTTCTCATTGAATAATCAAGTTTAACAGCA
>Ga0209379_10000486_pt1 | contig 33177 bp, 19 predicted proteins | sample tdDd001_FD_187124 | JGI IMG/M metagenome (GOLD analysis project Ga0209379, IMG submission 187124) | Marine sediment microbial communities from the Atlantic coast under amendment with organic carbon and nitrate - tdDd00.1 (SPAdes)... | ecosystem: Environmental > Aquatic > Marine > Coastal >... | reverse complement strand
GTGCGTATAGGTTGTTTAGAACCACTTCGCCCACTGCATCACGCTTACATTCAATAACAATACGCATACCGTCTTTATCAGACTCATCACGTAGTGCACTGATGCCTTCTACTTTCTTATCTTTAACCAGTTCAGCAATTTTCTCGATCAGACGAGCTTTGTTCACCTGATAAGGAATCTCAGTAACAATAATGGTTTCTTTGCCATTCTTGTCTGCTTCTACTTCCGCTTTAGAACGCATGTAGATCTTGCCGCGACCAGTTTTGTACGCGTCTACGATGCCTTTACGACCACTGATTAGCGCTGCCGTCGGGAAGTCAGGACCTGGAATGTAGTCCATAAGCTCATCAATAGTGATTTCTTCATTATTGATATAAGCAAGACAGCCATCGATCACTTCGCCAAGGTTATGTGGCGGGATGTTGGTTGCCATACCTACCGCGATACCAGAAGCACCGTTAACCAGTAGGTTAGGAATTTTAGTTGGAAGAACTGCTGGGATTTGCTCAGTACCATCGTAGTTAGGTACGTAATCAACAGTTTCTTTGTCTAGATCAGCCAAAAGTTCGTGGGCGATTTTCGCCATGCGAACTTCGGTATAACGCATTGCTGCCGCTGAGTCACCATCGATAGAACCGAAGTTACCTTGGCCATCGACAAGCATATAACGTAATGAGAACGGCTGAGCCATACGTACGATTGTGTCGTACACAGCGCTATCACCGTGCGGGTGATATTTACCGATTACGTCGCCAACTACACGGGCAGATTTTTTATATGGTTTATTCCAATCATTGCCCAGTACATTCATCGCAAATAATACGCGGCGGTGTACTGGCTTTAGGCCATCACGCACATCTGGAAGAGCACGACCAACGATTACTGACATCGCATAGTCAAGGTATGAACCTCTAAGCTCATCTTCAATGTTTACGGGCGTGATCTCTTTAGCTAGATCGCTCATAGAGCCATTATCCCTCTATTTATAGATCGTATGTACAATACGTTTAAGGTGCAAAAATATAACACACAAATCACCACTTCGGCATCACTTTCCCTCTCCTTTTATCAGGTTGTGAGCTTGGTTGTGAATCAAATGCCGAGAAATTGCACACTGAAGGTTTATCTTGCTGATTAGTGGCTAGATTTTCATCACACCAACATAAAAGTGACTTACTCTATGGTGAGTTGGTTTTAAGGCGTTATAATGCTCCCCTATTTCAAGGAAGCGGTACAACACAGAGTAGTTATGACACAAGCACAAAACGTCGACCCAAACGAGATCAAAAAATTTGAGGATATGGCATCGCGCTGGTGGGATTTGGAAGGAGAATTTAAACCTCTGCACCAAATCAACCCGTTACGTCTGAACTATGTCCTAGATAATGCAAACGGCCTATTTGGCAAGACTGTATTAGATGTTGGCTGTGGCGGAGGTATTCTCGCTGAGAGCATGGCGAAAGAAGGTGCTATCGTCACTGGTCTAGATATGGGCAAAGAACCTCTCGAAGTTGCTCGCCTTCACGCATTGGAAACTGGCACCAAGCTGACTTACATTCAAAGCACAATTGAAGACCACGCGGCAGAAAACGCGGGGACTTATGATGTGGTCACTTGTATGGAAATGCTTGAGCACGTACCTGACCCTCTTTCTGTGATCCGCTCTTGCGCAGCTCTTGTTAAACCTGGTGGGCACGTTTTCTTCTCAACTCTCAACCGCAATATCAAATCTTACTTATTCGCGATTGTTGGTGCGGAGAAGCTGTTACGCATCGTTCCTGAAGGGACTCACGATCATGAGAAGTTCATTCGCCCTTCCGAACTCATTAAAATGATCGATCAGACTCATTTAACCGAGATGGGTATTACCGGCTTACACTACAACCCGCTGACAGATAGCTACAAACTCGGCAATAATGTAGATGTTAACTATATCGTCCATACTCAAAGTTTTTAACAGAAACTAAACACACAACATATGGCGGTTATTTATCAGGCGGTAGCACAAGCTCACCGCCTTTTTTAGTGCTTTTTTAATCAATTTTTGCAAGGTTGATTCCAATTTAGCCAAGCGCCAAATCGCACCATAATTTTACCAAAGATCAAGGGATTTTTTTTTGTTTGTGGTTACTTCTAAACCGATCCCAAAACGGTAATTTTGCACAATCTTATCTGCTCTTATTTCATCGGTTAGTAGTCACTTACTGTTTTTTTTATTTTTGTTAGTTATCCACAAGTCATCCAAGATCTCCAACTTGAAATGCGCCAAAGATAGCACTATCTTGTAACCCGCACTCCATTGAACCCCTATATGTTGTGTTTGTACTACAATATATAGATAGACTTTGATCACAAAGCCGGAACGAATTTTACAAGAATTACACAAAAACACGGCTTTTATCAGTTTTGTTAGGGAAATTAAGCAGAATGAACCAACAACTTACCGTTACCAAACGCGACGGTCGTAAAGAAAGTATTGATCTAGAGAAGATCCACCGAGTGATTGCCTGGGCTGCTGAAGGCCTAGACAACGTTTCTGTTTCACAGGTAGAACTGCGCGCTCACATTCAGTTCTACGATGGTATTACTACCTCTGATATCCATGAAACAATCATCAAATCTGCCGCAGACTTAATCTCAGAAGAGACACCGGACTACCAATACCTAGCTGCTCGCCTAGCGGTATTCCACCTGCGTAAGAAAGCGTACGGTCAATATGAGCCGCCAACGCTATTTGATCACGTAACAAACCTGATCGAAATGGGTAAGTACGACCAACACATCTTGGAAGACTACACCAAAGCGGAACTGGATGAACTTGATGAGTATCTTGATCACAAACGTGACCTAGACTTCTCTTACGCTGCTGTGAAACAGCTCGAAGGTAAGTATTTCGTGCAAAACCGCGTAACGGGAAAAATTTACGAGAGTGCTCAGTTCCTTTACATCCTGGTTTCTGCATGTCTATTCGCAAAATACCCGAAAGAAACGCGCCTTGATTACATTAAACGTTTCTACGATGCGACATCGACATTTAAGATTTCTCTACCTACACCGATCATGTCTGGTGTACGTACGCCTACTCGTCAGTTCAGCTCATGTGTACTGATTGAATGTGGTGATAGCCTAGACTCTATTAACGCAACAGCAAGTTCAATTGTACGTTACGTTTCTCAGCGTGCCGGTATCGGTATCAATGCTGGTCGTATTCGTGCGCTTGGCTCTGAAATCCGTGGTGGCGAAGCGTTCCACACTGGTTGTATTCCGTTCTACAAATACTTCCAAACGGCCGTTAAGTGTTGTTCTCAAGGCGGTGTTCGTGGTGGCGCTGCAACTGTGTTCTACCCACTTTGGCACGGTGAAGCTCAAGCACTAATGGTACTTAAGAACAACCGTGGTGTTGAAGAGAACCGTGTTCGTCACATGGACTACGGCGTTCAGCTAAACCGCTTGATGTACCAACGTCTTGTCGAGGGTGGCAACATTACTCTGTTCTCGCCATCAGATGTACCTGGCCTATACGATGCATTCTTCGAAAACCAAGATCGCTTCGAAGAGCTATACGTTAAGTACGAAAACGATCCTTCAGTTAAGAAAGAAACCGTTAAAGCGGTTGAGATGTTCTCTCTACTAATGCAAGAGCGTGCTTCTACAGGCCGTATCTACATTCAAAACGTTGACCACTGTAATACTCACAGCCCATTTGACTCTGAGGTTGCACCGGTTCGTCAGTCAAACCTATGTTTGGAAATTGCACTTCCGACTAAGCCACTGACTAACGTTGAAGATGACTCTGGTGAAATTGCGTTGTGTACGCTTTCTGCATTCAACCTTGGTGCAATTAAGTCACTTGACGATCTAGAAGAGCTTTCTGACCTAGTGGTTCGTGCTCTTGATGCTCTGCTTGATTACCAAGATTACCCGCTTCCAGCAGCGTACAAATCAACAATGAATCGCCGTACTTTGGGTGTTGGCGTTATCAACTACGCATACTACCTAGCTAAGAACGGCGTTAAGTATTCTGATGGCAGTGCTAACGGTCTGACTCACCGTACATTTGAAGCGATTCAGTACTACCTATTGAAAGCGTCTGTTGGTCTAGCGAAAGAGCAAGGTAAGTGTCCATCATTTGGTGAGACAAACTACGCGAAAGGTCTGCTTCCGATCGATACGTACAAAAAAGACATCGATCTTGTTTGTGATGAGCAACTCCATTACGACTGGGATGGCTTACGTGAAGAAATCGTGACGCACGGTCTACGTAACTCAACTCTAACAGCGCTAATGCCATCTGAGACATCTTCTCAGATTTCGAACGCAACAAACGGTATCGAGCCTCCACGTGGTTATGTATCAGTGAAAGCATCTAAAGATGGTATCCTGAAGCAGGTTGTTCCAGAGTTTACTGAGTACAAAGATAACTACGAGTTGCTTTGGAATATCGGTTCGAATGATGGTTACCTTCACCTAGTGGGTATCATGCAGAAATTCGTAGACCAAGCTATCTCTGCGAACACAAACTACGATCCGACTCGTTTCGAAAGTGGCAAAGTGCCAATGAAAAAACTGCTACAAGATCTATTAACTGCGTATAAATACGGTGTTAAAACACTTTACTACCACAACACTCGTGACGGCGCGAGTGATGACCAAAAAGACGCAGTGCAGCCAGCTGATGACGATTGTGCAGGCGGCGGTTGTAAGATCTAATTAGGATTTACCCTTCAAGGGTTTGAAAGCTTAACAAATTATCTGCCCCTCTTGTTTGAGGGGCATAAAAGGAATTGAGGCATCATGGCTTACAGTACTTTTAACCGAAACAAAAACGACCAATTAAAAGAACCAATGTTCCTAGGTCAATCTGTTAACGTAGCGCGCTACGACCAGCAGAAATTCGAAATCTTTGAAAAACTTATCGAAAAGCAGCTTTCTTTCTTCTGGCGTCCAGAAGAAGTTGATGTATCAAGCGATCGCATTGATTACAACAAGCTACCGGATCATGAAAAGCACATCTTCATTTCAAACTTGAAGTACCAAACGCTACTGGATTCAATTCAAGGTCGAAGCCCTAACGTTGCCCTACTTCCACTGGTTTCACTACCAGAAGTGGAAACTTGGATCGAGACTTGGTCATTCTCTGAAACGATTCACTCACGTTCATACACGCACATTATCCGTAACATCGTGAATGACCCAGGCATCGTTTTTGACGATATCGTAGAGAACGAGCACATCCTAAAACGTGCGAAAGACATCTCTGGTTACTACGATGATTTGATCCAACTAACTAACGACTATCATCGTTATGGCGAAGGTACACACGTCATTGCAGGCGAACAAGTTACAATCAAACTTCACGACCTTAAAAAGAAACTTTATGTTTGTTTGATGTCTGTGAATGCTCTAGAAGCGATTCGTTTCTACGTGAGCTTTGCTTGTTCTTTTGCTTTCGCAGAACGTGAGCTAATGGAAGGTAACGCGAAAATCATCAAGCTTATTGCTCGTGATGAAGCACTACACCTTACAGGTACTCAGCACATGATCAACTTGCTACGTAACGGGCAAGATGACTTCTCATTCATGCAGATTGCAGAAGAGTGCAAACAAGAGTGTTTTGATCTGTTCAAAGAAGCGGCTGAGCAGGAAAAAGAGTGGGCAGAATACCTATTTAAAGATGGCTCAATGATCGGCCTGAACAAAGACATTCTTTGTCAATACGTTGAATACATTACCAACATCCGTATGCAAGCGGTTGGCCTTGGTGCTGCTTACCCTGAAGCAACGTCAAACCCAATTCCTTGGATTAATGCTTGGTTGTCTTCAGATAACGTGCAAGTTGCTCCACAAGAAGCGGAAATTTCTTCTTACCTTGTTGGTCAAATTGACAGTGATGTACGCGCTGACGACTTTAAGGACTTTGAACTGTAATGCCACAAATCAAAATCAACGGAATTACGGCTATTCAATCTAACCCATCAAACACCGTCTTGGAAACAATGGAAGGTGCAGGGTTAGAGCCTGAATATCACTGTCGAGATGGCCACTGTGGCGCATGTCGCTGCAAATTGGTATCAGGTGAAGTTGAATACGTTGGTTTTGCGATGGCGTATGTACAAGGTGATGAGATTTTACCTTGTATTAGCAGAGCAAAAACGGATATTGAAATTGAAGAAGTCAACTATTCGTTAAAAGAAAAACGCGCATAAGTATGCAGTAAAACAAAAGCCCGGAGAGACAACTTCCGGGCTTTTTTGCAATCTAAGCTCGCATATTTATGCCAGACAAAAACTCATCAGCCGTCAACATTGATACTGATTTATCCGCAATTTCTCTTCCATCATCATCAAAAAGTGACAACCGATAACCAAGAGAAGAACCTTTTCCTTTTTCTTCTGGAGCCGTCAACCACATGGAGATCGCATCCAGATTATCTGAGCTAACTGCCTCACCTAAAATGACTTTCTGACTTGCCACTTGGTACCAAACCAGTATTTTAGAATGATGAAACATAACTGCCTCCCTGAACGAAATCTGCGACGAACTCTTAGTGTAAGAGGAATTGTTGCAAATGCGAGTTGCATTTTGGAGACAAAATTCGCTTCCATTTAAAATCATCGGCTTAGCAGTTAGACAATTTGGTTATATAAATTGCCTATGAAAGCATGTGAGTAATAACAAGAATATTCATTCATTTATTACTGCATGCTACACGGATTCTACTTACGACTTTTGAGCGACATTATTTGCCTTGTAAAACGCTTTGTGGAACATACATTTCCTTTTCTCTTTTCAAAGAGCTATAGGTTGGAAACATAGGTTTAGAAGCTAAGTAACGTCTTAACATATCCGCCGCAATCGTCGTAATGACTAGTACTTTTTCATCATTTTTGTAATTTCGATTAAACGTTAGTGTTTGCCCCCACTCCCCTTCCTTGGTAGCAATTGCCACGGAGAAAGTATTCTCTATAACTCGACCAGTCACAATAGAGATATCTGTCGCGCACTTCTCTTTAGTAGCACCCGCCAAAGCAAATGTAGCAGCTAGAACGTCTTTTTCTCCATGTCCAACTTCAACTCGACTTCCAAGTACCCAACCGTGCCCACAATAGTCCGCAGCATGTTCGTTTGAATGAAGCCAATGTGAAAGACTTCCTTGAGTCGATTGCTCAGCAGTCGAGATTGAAAGCTTCTTCTCCAAAATCAAGTGACCAACATGCTGCTGCATAGATTCATCAACGCTCACAACGTTCGGTTCAATCAACTTGAAAATCATTTGTAAAAGCTTAATGCGTCTCTCAACGTCCTCTTTCGGTCCAAACAATTTAACTTCAATGTATGGCAGGTATGATCGATAACCTAAGAAGTATCCTTCTGGTAACTGCACTTTATCAAGTTGATCAGACAACGCCGACTCAGACGTGCCAAACGTATGTAACTTACTACACTCCATGCCCACAACATTCGTGTGCTGTTTCTTCAAGTCCGGCAGGATTTGGGTTTCTACCATTAACTTGAACTCACTCGGTACGCCTGGCGTAAAGTAGAAATCACATTCATTAATAGTCACTTTAAAACCACAAGCCGTTCCAATCGGATTATCAATGATCGTTGAGCCAATAGGCAACATCGCTTGCTTACGATTGCTTTCTGGCATTGTTACCCCGCGAGCTGAAAAAAACTGCTCCAGTCTTTCAATCCACTCTGGGTATTCGACTAACTCACTTTCCGCCGCCAATGCCGCTGCCTCTGCGCTAAGGTCATCACTGGTTGGGCCAAGGCCACCGTTTACTATGACGACATTGCAGTTAAAACTGAGCATCATCAACTCTTCAACCAAGGAACTGTTTTCGTCTCCAACAGTTGAACGCTTGGTCAATGAATAACCATACTCAAAAAATAACTGAGACAGCCAAGCAGCATTTGTATCAACAATGTCACCATGGAGGACTTCTTCACCGGTGCTCAACATTGCAATTTTCAACATAGGTATCCCTTACTCACTGGCGTTTCATCTCGCCAATATAAAAGTATTGTTTTCGCTAGATATAGAGTAAAAATCCCGCTAAATGTTTCGTCGGGACAAATTATAGTTTCCATTCACCTGACTTTATTGGATAATTGTGAGTCTGATCATTAAAAAATCGCAGTGGAGTTTTCCGTGTTCAAAAAAAGCATTACCGCTTTAATCTTGTCAACCTCTACCCTAGCTCATGCAGGTATGAGCAACTCTAATCAACATATTGAGTTTTCCTACACGGTTGATCAAGCTGAAAATTACACACTGTATACATATTCTGATCAAGCATACTCATCTGCCCCTTTTAGTTTAGGCCTTACAGAAAACGAACTTAAACTAGAAGAACCGCCACTACCTAAATATCTTACAATCCAAAGTGAAAAAGATTGGGATTACCTTGCGGGTCAAACTTACACAATATTGGGTTTGAGTGTCGCTACGGTAGGTTTAATGACACTTCTGCCTGAATCTATCACCAAATGGGACGCAGAGGACCGTAACCTAAGCGGACTTGGTAGTAAATGGAAAGACAATGTCACGGCCGGCCCTGTTTGGGATCGCGATGAGCACTTTCTAAACTACATCATGCACCCTTACTTTGGTGGTGTTTACTATACAGCGGCACGTCACGCTGGTTTTAACGAGTTTGAGTCTTTTCTTTACTCGGCAACCATGTCGACGTTCTTCTGGGAATACGGTGTAGAAGCTTTTGCTGAAGTCCCTTCTTGGCAGGATATTTTCATTACTCCATTCTTCGGTGCTGTTGTGGGTGAATTAATGTTCGAAGCTGAGCAAGATATTGTTGCTACTGGCGGTGAAGTGTGGGGCTCTGAAACGATGGGTAGCGTAACTCTATTCTTCCTTAACCCAGTTGGTCACATTCATGGCTGGGCAAGCGATGCTTGGGGTGGCAGCGCTGAATTCCAATACAGCAGCACTCCTTGGTTCGGTAACCAAGACGCAGCCCAATTCGCAATGGACGCTGGCGCAAGTTACGACAAAGCCTTCTATGGCGTAGAAATGAAAATTAGCTTCTAAGCCAAAAAGCTCTATTTAGAAAAAGCGACGCTCAGCGTCGCTTTTTTGTGCTCAATATAAAATAACTGTAATCTGAACAATTAATTAGCTCTAAAATTTGACCTGAGTCAAACCTAAACTAGCCTCCCAACCTACACTGAAGTTAAACCATACCACCCTGCTTCTCTAGGAGGTTCACCATGAACAGCACATTTATTGCTAACTTCGTCGGTAAAGCAACACCGGCAACCATTAAACAGTTAGCCGCGATCACTCATGAAAATGGTGGGAAATGGCTAATCAGCAAAGTTAACTTCATTGAAGACCAAGTTGCCGCAGTCATTAAGATTGATGTGCCAACCGCAAATCTCGCCACAGTCCAAGAAGCGTTTAAAGCGCAACAGGATCTCATTGTTCAAATTGTCGATTCGGATGCGAGCAGTCACAGCGCCGAAACCATTTATCAGCTACGACTTGATTCGAATGATCGTGCAGGGATCGTAAATGAAATTACTCACGTACTTGATAACCAAGGAGTCAATATTTTAGATATCGATTGTCAGCGGGTATTTATTGCAGGCGGTGGCGGTGTGAGTTCAAGCCTATTTACGGCCAATATGGCAATTAGACTGCCGAAAGAGATCGGTATTGATGATATCGCTAACGAGCTAGAATCGCTCAGTGAAGATACGCGAGTGATGGTAGAGGCGTAAACCAAATTTCTAGCTCTTACTTTAAGGAGTGAGAGCTAGAAGCAAGCAATACTAGAAGCTAAATTTATAGCTACCTTTAAGCATAATGCTGTTATCGCTAATCTCATAATCGTATTCAGTTCGCGTAAACTGCAAACCTAGCGCCCAATGGTTAAAGTCAAGATCAGCTCCGGCACCAAAAGAAACACCTTTAATGTAATCATCACTTGCGCCATCTAGGAATAATACCTTGTAGCCAAGCAAACCGTATAAGTCGACATTCAGAGCGTTTCCTGCATCAATTCTAACACCTAGTGGAATATTACCTGCGATAGAGTACTGTTCAGTTGCGCCTTGGTCTTTTTCAAAATCACTGCTGCCGTAACCAGCAATAATAAATTCACCACCTAAGATAAAACGTTCGTTATAAATATTTTTTGCGCCAACATGCGCACCAAACGAAGCACCGCTATTACCTTCAAGGCTATAAGAGCTTAAGTTACCACCGACATAGAAGTCTTGAGTTAAATATTCTTTTTGCTCTTCAGCTTGTGCGGAAAAGACAACTGAAGCAGACAATGCTAATAGGAGTGCTTTATACATTTTAGTTTCCTAGATAATAAAGAATTGACCGCATTATAATGAAAGCTTTTCGTTATACAACGAGCATATTTCCAAGTGTGATTAATACGAATAATTCATTGATTTTCGATATTTTATAAGAAGTATCTCTGATAGAATCCGTAGAAAATATATGTATTAATCTTTCAGGAAATTTCACTCTCATGAATGAGACAATGTATAAAAAGAGTACTCTATCTATTGCATTGCTAGCGATTCTCCTTGCCGGCTGTAAAGGTGGTAGCGGCGGCAGTTTAGGTGGTGATAGCGGTGGAGACAGTGGTACAACCCCTAATCCAGGGCCAAACCCTAATCCGACTCCAACCCCCGTTGCTAGTAAAATAAATATTCCCAACGCTATTACTTTTTCCGAGCCAAATAATGGTAGCTCGACTCAATATATTGAAGTCACTCTGTCTAAGGCCCTACAAAGCAATCTTACGCTTTATTTAACGACTTCGGATATTAATGCAAGAAGTTCAGGTCAATTCCAAAACTACACTGCAAAGGTTGCTGAAGCATTTACTATTATTGCCGGGCAAAAGACTGCACAGCTCCCATTGATCATTAGCAATAACAATTATTACGAGAATGATGTATCTCTGACCTACTCTATTTCGGCTGCATCAAGTACCGATTATTCAATAGAAAATGGGCAAACAACCGTTACTCTTTCTGATACTGACGGACAGCCGACAGTAAGCTTCGAGAAAGCTAACCGCACTCTGCTTGAAGGTGATCAAGATAGCTTTATAGTCGAGCTTAGTCATTATTCACACATGGATGCGTCCGTTGTACTAGAGCAAAGTGGCACCGTAAGTTCAGGGGATTTTGTCAGCGATCTAAACAGCGACAGCCTTCTTACTATTAATTCTGGAACAATCTCTACAAGCTTCAACGTAACAGCACAGAGTGACGGTCTTAGTGAAGGTGCAGAAGCCCTTGTTTATACATTGACTCAGCCAACAGACACCACTGTTTCACCTGACAATAGTGCTCTGGGGATTTATATTCCGGGAGACAAGCGCTTTAATGATACTGGATTTGTTACCTACTACAATGGTACTAGCTTTGATGCTACAACGGCTCAACCAAACTACCCTAATCAAGACGCTGACTTCGGCTTAGACAACGAAACACCAATAGACCACAACGATGGTCAATATGGTTTCAGTTATAGCAAGTTCGATAGTGATGGGAATAGTTTACCTATCAACGCGACCAATTACAGCTGTATCCGAGATAACGCGACTGGTTTGTATATTGAGAGAAAAACTAGCCCTTCTGATGAAACAGTAAACTTGCCAAATCAAACTGAACTGGATGAAGAACTCGATAAGCAAAGAGACGATCCAGATAATTACGTATACCCGTATTCAAAAGAGTCTTATTACTGGCAGCATACCTCATATACATATACATGGCATGAACCAGAAGATGACATGAACGGAGGCTATCAGGGCGCAAAAGAAGAAGACATGCGCCAAGAAGTACCTGTAGACATATTTTGTGCTGTTTCTGAAAACTCAGGTTCAGACAGACGTTGTGATTCCAATGGATATCTTAGCCAAATGAATCAATTTGCCGTGTGTGGCATAACTGACTGGCGACTACCATCACCATCAGAAGCTCGTTCGTTTGTTAACTACAGCGTTAATACTGATGAATTAGCCGACAACTATTTCCTTACTTTCATCGAAGGACAAACCATATTTACCAATGCAACTCGTCCTGATAAGCAAGGCTCTGCTTGGTGCGTAAACACAGAAACCGGCCAAGTGAAGCTATGTTTGAAAAATAAACACTATCCAATAGTTGCTGTAAGTGGAGGAAATCAGTGATGAAAATCATTCATATTGCAATCATTGCAGCAATGTTTAGCTCTGTCTCTAGTGCACAAAACTGTAACATCAATCAGCCCGATGCCCAATATAAAGGCCAATTGGTCGATCTTGAAAACGGCACTGTTTTAGATGTTAAAACCAATTTGCTTTGGGCTAAATGTACGCTTGGTCAGATCTACGATGAGTCTAGTAATAGCTGTTCAAATGACGGGGCAACTCACTTTGCCACTTGGCAAGAAGCGCTTCAAGCAACTGAGGTTTCCGCTAATACTACTATTGGAGTGGTCACTGGCTTTCGCTTGCCAAACATCAAGGAATTGACCTCTATTGTCAATTACCAATGTATCGAGCCAGCAATAAATCAAACGTTCTTTCCGGCAACGGAAAATGAACCGTACTGGAGCAGTACACCAGATGCTCCTAGAAGCGGAGCTCAAATCAATGCCGCTCTGAATGGTTTAGTTATAGACTTTACTAACGGCGAAGAATTTATCAACAGTGGTACGGATAGGATCCTTATTCGTTTAGTAAAAGACTACCAATAGTCAGCAATAAAAAGAGCAGCTAAAAAGCTGCTCTTTTTGTTTAGATTAGAAACTAACGACTACTTTACAGCCCACTGAGAGAGTGAACGTTTGAAATCCGAGTAATCAAACTCATTAAGCTTTTGAACCTCTCCACTTGAGCGTTCACAATACACTGATGGCATTCTCAAGCCATTAAACCAGTTCAGCTTCACCATGGTGTAACCAGCACTATCTAAAATGTGCAGGCGTTGGCCAATTTCTAGTGGCTTATCAAAGCTTGCTTCACAGAACAGATCACCAGCTAAGCATGAACATGAACCAATCACGTACTCATGATCCCCCTCTTCTGACGCTTCAAGAATTGATGCGGGCTCATCATAGATAAGCGTATCTAAACGGTGCGCCTCTGTTGCCGAGTCAACGATCGCCGTTTTCTTTACGTTCTCGACAATATCAACCACTGTAACGACAAGATCAGTGGTCTTAGTAATGATTGCTTCACCCGGCTCAAGATACATTTGCACACCGTGCTTCTCTGAGAACGCTTTCAGCGCTAAGCCAAGCTTTTCGATGTCGTAGCCTGGCCATGTAAAGAACACGCCGCCGCCCATACTCACCCAATCCAGTTTATCGAGATATTCACCAAACTGCTCTGAGATAGCGTTTAACAAACCGATAAACGCATCTACATCTTTGTTCTCACAGTTCATGTGAAACATCACACCATCAATATCTTCAAAGACTTCTGGCTTAATGTGATCAGCTTGAACACCTAAGCGAGAGAACTGGCGTGCCGGGTTTGCTAAGTCTTGACCCGCATAACTCACACCTGGGTTTAAACGCAAGCCAATAGACGCTTTGCCTTCAATGATGTGTCGGTAAGCAGCTAGCTGTGACTGTGAGTTGAAGATCATCTTGTCACAGATATCTGCCACTTCGCGGACATCATCTTCGCTGTAGCCCACACTGTATGCGTGCGTTTCACCTCCGAATGTTTCGTAGCCAAGTTTTACTTCAAACGGACCAGAACTTGTCGTGCCATCTAAGTAAGGTTTGATGATGTCAAATACGCCCCAAGTCGAGAAACATTTCAGAGCCAGCACTAGCTTAACGCCAGAGATCTCTTTTAACTGTTTTGCTTTCTCTAGGTTTTCGATCAATTTGTCTTCGTTGATCATAAAGTATGGGGTTTTAAGTTGTTCTTTCTGAAATGTCATTTTGCACACTCAACAGAATTTACGGATAAATGGTAAGAGCTGCCAGAGTTGGTATTGAGTATTTTATTTTGTCCTGTTTGAACGCAGTGAGTTACAAAATAAAAAAGTTAATACCAGCTTCTTGTAAACCGTCATTACCGAAAAAGGGAACAACTCGTGTCCCCTTCGATACTAAATTAAAACAAGAACCCAGTTCTTACTTTTTCAATTCATGGATCACTGGAAGACCTTGCCCAGCTTCAAGCTCCTGAACATGCCAATCTAGACCAATACCTGGCATTGTTTCTAGGAACGGATCTGGGTTTAGCTGCTCCATGTTGAACACACCTTTATCAGCCCATTCACCACGGAAGAACTGAAGAGCAGCCGTGATTGCAGGTACACCTGTCGTGTATGAGATCGCTTGATGTTCTACATCTTCGTAAGCTACTTCATGGTCAGCGTTGTTGTAGATGAAAACACTACGCTCTTTGCCGTCTTTCTTACCTTGAACCCAAGTACCGATACACGTTAAGCCCGTGTAACCAGGTGCCAATGATGTTGGATCTGGTAAAAGCGCTTTAAGTACATGTAGAGGCTGAACCACTGTTCCGTCATGCAGCGTTAGTGGATCTGGGCTTAGTAGACCGATATCACGCATACAGTTGAAGTAGTTTAGGTACTTATCACCAAAACCCATCCAGAATTCAATACGCTTAGCAGGGATAAACTCTTTCATTGAGCGTACTTCGTCGTGCGCCATTGAGTAAACCTTGTGAGAGCCACAGTTCGGGAATTCAAACTCTAGCATGCGAGAGTGACAAGGTACTTGCTTCCACTCTTCATTTTCCCAGTAGAATGAATCACCTTGGATCTCAAGCATGTTCGTTTCTGGGTCAAAGTTGGTTGCGAATTTCTTACCGTGGTCACCCGCGTTAACATCCATTACATCAATGGTGTCGATTTCATCGAACAAGTGCTTAACCGCGTAGGCTGCGAAAACTGATACTACACCAGGATCGAAACCAGCACCCAAAATACCTGTAATACCCGCTTCTGCGAACTTCTCGCGGTAACCCCACTGCCAATCATAAGCTTGAGGAACTTGCTGTCCTTCAGAACATAAATCAACCGCAACTGAAGTATCTAGGTAAGAAACTTTCGCTTGGTAACACGCTTCCATGATAGCCATGTTTACCCAAGGAGGACCCGCGTTAATCACTAAGTCAGGCTGAACTTCTTTGATAAGAGCAACCAAAGCATCCACATCGTCAGCGTTTACTGCACGAGCTTCTAATTTCTTTGATGGATCTTTCAGGTTGTTTTTCTTCTGAATAGATTCAATGATTTTTTCACATTTGCTTACTGTACGTGAAGCAATCGTGATATCACCCAGGGTATCGTTATTTTGTGCTGCTTTATGCGCAACAACCCAACCAACACCACCTGCACCAATTTGTAGAATTGCCATAGTTTTTGTTACCTTATCCTTCTAGCTCAGACGCTAGTTTGTTTATTTCACCTAACAATGATTCGAAGTCCGAAATCTTCAAACACGGGTTTAGAATTGTGAATTTCAGTGCTGACTGACCATTCACGACGGTTTCTCCAAGTACTGCTATGCCACGTGTTAACGCTTCTAGCCTCAGAGTTTTATTCAGTTCGTCTAAATCCGTGACGCTACTTCCTAATGGATCTTTGTTACTCACTGCGCGGAACAACACTGTTGATAGTGATGGCTCAGCTAATAATTCAAAACCTTGATGGTTTTTTACTAGATTGGCGACCTGCTGAGTTTGTTCAAGCAGGTGATCATACATTTCACCGAGCGTAGTAGGCCCGACATTTTGCATCGTCATAAAGACTTTTAACGCATCAAATCGTTTCGTCGTGGCGATCGATTTATCTACCAAATTAGGTAGTTCGTCATGTTCACGATTTAAGTAGTCTGCATGATGTAAAAGATACTTAAAGTTACTCTTATCTTTTAGTAAAACCGCACCGCAGCTGATTGTTTGATAAAACAACTTGTGGAAATCAACGCTAATCGAATCAGCGCGCTCGATACCCTTCAATCGCGCTTTGTGGCTACTCAAAATCAGCGCACCACCATAAGCACTATCGACGTGGAACCAGAGCCCATGCTGTGAAGCGAGATCCGCGATAGCGTCTAAATCATCAATCGCGCCATGATCTGTTGTTCCTGCTGTACCCACTACTGCAAATGGAATTAGCTGCTCTGACTTCATTATTTCAAGTTCTTGAGCTAAAGCCTCTACTTTTAGCGTACCATTTGGATTTACATCAACACAGCGTACTGCGCTTTCGCCCAAGCCTAACAAAGACGCAGACTTTTGCACAGTAAAGTGAGACTTTTTAGAGCATAGAATACGTAATTTATTAGCATAAGAGGGTAAGCCAAGCTTCTGAATTGAGTGGTTATCTCTCTTGTCAGCAATCCAATCGCGTGCCAGTAACAAGCCCATTAAGTTGCTTTGCGTTCCACCACTAGTGAAGATTCCATCGGCTTGCTCGCCAAGGTCGTACTTATCACACATCCAATCGACGACTTTTTGCTCGACGTAAGTCGCTGCAGATGCTTGATCCCAAGAATCCATCGATTGGTTTAACGCTGCAATCATCGCTTCTGCTACAACGGAAGGCATCATCGGAGGAGTATGTAGGTGAGCAATACAATTAGGATGCTGAACAAAGATTGAGTTTTTCGCTACCAGCTCAGCGGTTTCTCCAATAACATCGACTAAAGAGGCGTTTTTGTTGTCTAAATCAACATTATTGATCGCTTGCTCTAGTTGCTTCGGATCTAACCCCGAATAAGGCGCTTTCACCTGCTCAAAGATAGTTTTCATTACCGCAGTGCTGTGGTTCATCACTTTTGCGAATTCATCACTACCCGCTTCACCCGCCTGAATGAAATGCTGTTTCCATTTCAGGTTTTCAGTATCACTCTCTTTGAAATGACCGCCCGCGGCAAGAATCGCGTCTTCAAGAACACGGAGCGCAAAATCAATTTGTTCAAACGAGATAATTAGCGGGGGTAAGAAACGAATAACCGAGCCATCTCGACCACCCTTTTCAACCATTAAGCCACGCTCTAGTGCCGCGCGTTGGATCTTAAGCGTTAATTCACCGTCTGAAACAGGCTCACCAAATCTGTTTACCTCTGAGCCTGGTTTTCGAATCTCAACACCTAGCATTAAGCCTTTGCCGCGTACTTCTGCGATGCAATCGACACGCTTTTGAATTGCTTCCAAACCATGGCGAAGGTATTGACCTGCGATGTTTGCGTGCTCAACTAGGTTGTCTCGCTGAATGATCTCTAGCGCCTTCGCCCCTGATACCATGGCAAGTTGATTACCGCGAAATGTGCCTGTGTGCTCGCCTGGATTCCAAGTATCGTGCTGCTTATTGATAACAAGCAGCGACATTGGCATACCACCACCGATTGCTTTAGATAGACATAAAATATCTGGTACGATACCTGATTCTTCAAACGCAAAATTGTAGCCCGACTTACCCACACCACATTGAATTTCATCAAATATCAGAAGGATGCCATGCTCATCGCAAATTCTTCGTAATTCACGCAACCAAAATGCAGGAGCTGGAACAACACCACCCTCGCCCTGAACTGGCTCGACGACAATCGCAGCTGGCTTCATAATCCCGGCTTCATCGTCGTGTAACAATCGTTCGATATAGCGGATACTGGCTTTTGCGCCTTCATCTCCACCTAAGCCAAATGGGCAACGTAAATTGTATGGGAAAGGCATAAAGTGCACATCAGACATCAAACCTGTGCGTCGCGCTTTTGTTCCTAGGTTGCCCATCATGCCCATTGTTCCGTTCGTCATGCCATGGTACGCACCACGAAACGCAAACATGGTATTGCGACCAGTAGTCTGTTTGGCAAGCTTGATAGCTGCTTCAACCGCGTCCGCTCCTGACGGACCGCAGAACTGAATCACGCAGTTGCTAGCAAGTTCTTGCGGCAAAAAGTTCTTTACGGTTTTAATAAAGTGGGTCTTTGCTTGCGTCGCAATATCAAGTGTCTGATATGGCAATCCAGAATCCAATTGACCTTTCAGTGCTTGATTTATTTCCGGGTGGTTATAACCCAAAGCCAAGGTTCCAGCGCCAGCAAGACAATCCAAAAATAACTGACCGCGAGTGTCTTCAACCAAGGCTCCGTATGCTTGCTTTATCGCTATAGGCAGTCGACGCGGGTATGAACGAACTTCTGATTCATGCTGTTCTTGCTCGAGAAGAACTTGATCAGGAGTAAGATCGTATAAGCCTTCCAATACTGGAATTTGAGTTGAAAATTGGGGTGCGATAATCGAGTTATCGACTTCAAAGGCAGTGCTCATGATTTAATCCCTTGAAATGTAATAATGCCTTCAATTTGAAAGTGCTCAAATTGAAGATACAGCAAGCCATTCCGCGTAATCTCTAAATAGCGCGTACAGCAAATCGCTCCATCAAATAGATGGACTACATGTTGAAATTAGATCAAGGTTCAGTAATGCAACTGTCTTGTAAAACAGGGCATTGTGGAAGAACTAAGCTGATTAATGTGTGTTTGTTATGTGAGTTCAATGTTGGGTTTCCCATTCACATGCCGCAATGCGACATTAGTATCCCGTCTATCGATAAAGGCATTATCGATACCTACCCTACGTAAAGATCACTCAGCCCGAATGTTCTAAACGCGTATCCCCCAGGTTGTCTTTTGACAATTCACTCCGAGATTGCGGCGAAAATTATCATAAAATGAAATAGTCTGGCAATAATTTTCCATATCTTCGGACCAAATTATTTACCCATTTATCAAAAAGAGGGATGACATTAAGACCATCCCTCTTTTGAGCACTCAATTTAGCAACCCATACATTTACATAGTGACTTAAACAGTGTCTGTTTTCAGCACTTGATTTAGCATCTCTAACTCATTTGTAATGGCGTTGTTTTCAATGAACCCAGCCTCAACAAAAGAGTCATAAGTGCCTTCGAGCACTATGGTTTGCTCTCGCCCTTCATCCGTCACAGTGAAGACCACATCATCGTCAATGATACTTACCTCAATTTGGTCAATGAGATCTGCAACTTCAACGTTATCATCATCTTCCAGAATTTCTCTGAAATCGATAAGATCGCTGCCTAGAGTAAAGTTATCAATAACATCTGTACCATTATCGAGCGTCGAATCTAACCAAGTGAAGATATTACTATTGTCATCCCCAAGCATCATTTGATTGCCTAGGTCTGCTGTCAGGTCATCTCCATGCTCAGCGGATAGAACCGTGTATTCAGGTGAATCAGAAACATCAATGGTCACTGTAGCTTCATTGCTCACGGCCAAATCTGAATCTACAGCAACATAATCAAATGTCACGTCTTCAGTGATATCTTGTGTACCCGAGAGGTATCTGAATTCCCAGTTTCCTCCTGTCGAACTGAGTTCCATATGTGTAATAGGGTTATCTGGAGATGAGTAACTGAACTCGTATAGTATTTGACCATTGCCCACATGACCTTCATCTTTCTGGTATTGCTCTACATGAGTATCGCCATTCGCAAAGGTGTAAGTGACTTCTACATAAACATTGCTGTTAGTATTAAACTCTGCGCCCATACCATCTAAACCAAAGCTCACGACACCCAGTGGGTTATTACTTAAATCGATATGCAAGGTTTCTTGTTTGTTTAAACCATTACCATCGGTATCCCCAATCCCCCAACCAACATGTGGCTGTCCACCATCATATTGTTTCAGTGGTTTATCATTGTTATCGCTAAGACTTATCCCAATAGTATTTCCGTTATCTAGTGTGATCTCTCTTTCAGTATCAGAGACATATTCACCCCAGTTGTAGAACCCATCTTCACCAATAACAATATCTTCAGTGTTTCCGCTGTGCCCCATTTCGAAGCTATCCCCTACCCCGGGGACATAGCTGATGTTATCCGGATTCAGAAGTTTCTCAGGATCAATCTCAGATCCAATGGTATGTAAATCAGCTTCAGTAAGCATTCGGGTATCACCAAAGTCATCGGTGTAAAGCAATGTGCCGTATTGTGGTAACGCGGTGATCATGACGTTTAACTGAACATCATTAAAGTCATCATCTTCATCAGAAATATGATCAAACGCTTCAACGTCAGAATCAAAGACTATAGGTACGATAATCGCATCTCCAGCATCGACACTAAAATCTTCTGCTACTGGTATTTCATTGACATTCATTTCACTCAGTACAACGTCAATATTAGTCGATTTTTGGATCCCAAAACCGTCTACTTCTGTAGCTGTAACGACTAAAGTATGTACGTTATTCAGCGCTTCATAGTTATTGGTGAAAGCGAGCACACCTGCAGCTGTTAGAGTGATCGAGCCATTTGAAGAATCAATCGCAAACAGTGGTTCATTGCTATCGTTGGTTACATTGGAGCTAATACTGTATGTAATTGCTTCACCATCTGCATCAGAGGCTGACACAGAGCCGATAACATATTCGTCATCGTTATTTTCAAGATATGAGAATGAATACTGATCACCATCATTAGGATCAAAGACGGGAGCATTATCATCCAAATTGATCTCTTCAAGAGTAACATCCACATCGGTGGTTTTAACTGGCCCTAATCCATCGTCTTCTGTCGCGGTAACCACTATATTGTGAAGGTTCGATGCCAATTCGTGATCATTGGTAAATGCAATTACGCCAGCAACGGTAAGACTGATATCTCCACTATTGGCATCAATTTCAAACAGCGCTTCATCCGATTCATTGGTAATATTGCTGGTAATGCTATAAGTAACATTCTCACCATCTGCATCTACTGCACTGACACTACCGATAACGTAGTCATCCGTATTATTTTCATCGTAACTGAAATAATAGTCCCCTTGTTCATTGGTATCTTCGAAAACCGGAGCGTTATCGTCGAGATTAAGTTCGCTCAGTTCAACACTAATGTCGGTGAATTTGACTTCACCAAAACCGTCTACTTCAGTGGCTCTTATCGAAATATTATGAATGTTGTCTGCAACTTCGAAATCATTAGTAAACGCAACCACTCCGGCGTCTGTTAAACCTATTTCACCACTCACAAAGTCAACTTCAAATAAAGGCTCATTTGCTTCGTTAACTACGTTACTTGTGATTGTATAGGTTACATCTTCGCCATCCGCATCAATCGCCAATACCGTGCCAAGTACATCACCAATTTCCGAGTTTTCGTTGTATTCAAATGCGTAGCTCTGAACTGGTTGATCATCTTCATAGAACACAGGCGCATTATCATCAAGATTGAGTTCACTCAGCTCTACGCTAATATCGGTGCTATTAACGTCACCTAAGCCTTCATCTTCTGTTGCCGTTACTGTGATGTTATGAACGTTTGCCGCCAATTCATAATCGTTGGTAAACGCTGCTACGCCCGCAGCGGTTAGACTGATTTCGCCGGAGTTAGCATCGATTTCAAACAGAGGCTCATCGGCTTCATTGGTGACGTTACTGGTGATGCTGTAAGTAACGTTCTCACCGTCTGGGTCGGTGGCAGAAACGGTCCCTATCACATCGTCTGCCGTGGAGTTTTCGTTGTAACTGAACTCGTAGTTACCTGATTCTGGATCGGCATCGTTAAAGGTTGGAGGATTGTCATCAAGATTGAGCTCACTCAGCTCTACGCTAATGTCGGTACTATTGACCTCTCCAAAGCCTTCATCTTCTGTTGCCGTTACTGTGATGTTATGAACGTTCGCCGCCAGTTCATAATCGTTGGTGAACGCTGCGACACCTGCAGCGGTTAGGCTTATTTCGCCAGAGTTAGCATCTATTTCAAACAGAGGCTCATCAGCTTCATTGGTAACGTTGCTGGTGATGCTGTAAGTGACGTTCTCGCCATCTGGGTCGGTGGCAGAGACGGTACCTATTACATCGTCTGCGGTAGAGTTTTCGTTGTAACTGAACTCGTAGTTGCCAGACTCAGGGTCTGCATCGTTAAAGGTCGGCGGGTTATCATCAAGATTGAGCTCACTCAGCTCAACGCTAATGTCGGTGCTATTAACCTCACCAAAACCTTCATCTTCTGTGGCCGTCACTGTGACATTGTGAACATTCGCCGCCAATTCATAATCGTTGGTAAATGCCGCGACACCCGCAGCAGTTAAGCTGATTTCGCCGGAGTTGGCATCGATTTCAAACAGAGGCTCATCAGTTTCATTGGTAACGTTGCTGGTGATGCTGTAAGTAACATTTTCGCCATCTGGGTCGGTGGCAGAAACGGTCCCTATCACATCGTCTGCCGAGGAGTTTTCGTTGTAGCTGAACTCGTAGTTACCTGACTCTGGGTCGGCATCGTTAAAGGTAGGTGGATTGTCATCAAGATTAAGTTCACTGAGCTCAACACTAATGTCGGTACTATTAACCTCACCAAAGCCTTCGTCTTCTGTGGCGGTCACTGTGATGTTGTGAACGTTCGCCGCCAATTCATAATCATTGGTAAACGCCGCGACACCTGCAGCGGTTAGGCTGATTTCACCTGAGTTAGCATCGATTTCAAACAGAGGCTCATCGGCTTCATTCGTAACGTTGCTAGTGATGCTGTAAGTAACGTTTTCGCCATCTAGGTCAGTGGCAGAAACAGTGCCTATCACATCGTCTGCCGTAGAGTTTTCGTTGTAGCTGAACTCGTAGTTACCGGACTCTGGATCGGCATCATTAAAGGTTGGCGGATTGTCATCAAGATTGAGCTCACTCAGCTCAACGCTAATGTCAGTGCTATTAACCTCACCGAAGCCTTCGTCTTCTGTGGCGGTCACCGTAATGTTGTGAACGTTCGCCGCCAATTCATAATCGTTGGTAAACGCCGCGACACCCGCAGCAGTTAGGCTGATTTCTCCGGAGTTAGCATCGATTTCAAACAGAGGCTCATCGGCTTCATTGGTAACGTTGCTGGTGATGCTGTAAGTGACGTTCTCACCGTCTGGGTCAGTGGCAGAAACGGTCCCTATTACATCGTCTGCCGTTGAGTTTTCGTTGTAACTGAACTCGTAGCTACCGGACTCTGGGTCAGCATCATTAAAGGTGGGTGGATTGTCGTCAAGATTGAGCTCACTCAGCTCTACGCTAATATCGGTACTATTTACCTCACCAAAGCCTTCATCTTCTGTGGCGGTCACCGTGATGTTGTGAACGTTCGCCGCCAATTCATAATCGTTCGTGAACGCTGCGACACCTGCAGTGGTTAGGCTGATTTCACCGGAGTTGGCATCGATTTCAAACAGAGGCTCATCAGCTTCATTGGTGACGTTACTGGTGATGCTGTAAGTGACGTCCTCACCATCTGGGTCAGTGGCAGAAACAGTGCCTATTACATCGTCTGCCGTTGAGTTTTCGTTGTAACTGAACTCGTAGCTACCGGACTCTGGGTCAGCATCATTAAAGGTGGGTGGATTGTCGTCAAGATTGAGCTCACTCAGCTCTACGCTAATATCGGTACTATTTACCTCACCAAAGCCTTCATCTTCTGTGGCGGTCACTGTGATGTTGTGAACGTTCGCCGCCAATTCATAATCATTGGTAAACGCCGCGACACCCGCAGCAGTTAGGCTGATTTCACCGGAATTGGCATCAATTTCAAACAGAGGCTCGTCGGCATCATTGGTGACGTTACTGGTAATGCTATACGTGACGTTCTCACCGTCTGGGTCGGTGGCAGACACCGTACCTATCACATCGTCTGCGGTAGAGTTTTCGTTGTAACTGAACTCGTAGTTACCGGATTCTGGATCCGCATCATTAAAGGTCGGTGGATTGTCGTCAAGATTAAGTTCACTCAACTCAACGCTAATGTCGGTGCTATTTACCTCACCAAAGCCTTCGTCTTCCGTGGCGGTCACTGTGATGTTGTGAACGTTCGCTGCCAATTCATAATCGTTAGTGAACGCCGCGACACCCGCTGCAGTTAAGCTGATTTCACCGGAATTGGCATCGATTTCAAACAGAGGCTCATCCGCATCATTGGTGACATTACTGGTGATGCTGTAAGTGACGTTTTCACCGTCTGGGTCGGTGGCAGAAACAGTACCTATCACATCGTCTGCCGTGGAGTTTTCGTTGTAGCTGAACTCGTAGTTACCGGACTCTGGGTCGGCATCGTTAAAGGTTGGCGGGTTGTCATCAAGATTCAGCTCACTCAACTCAACGCTAATGTCGGTGCTGTTCACCTCACCAAAGCCTTCGTCTTCCGTGGCTGTCACTGTGATGTTGTGAACGTTCGCTGCCAATTCATAATCATTGGTAAACGCCGCGACACCTGCCGCGGTTAGGCTGATTTCACCTGAGTTAGCATCGATTTCAAACAGAGGCTCATCGGCTTCATTCGTAACATTGCTGGTGATGCTGTAAGTAACGTTTTCGCCATCTGGGTCGGTGGCAGACACCGTGCCTATCACATCATCTGCCGTGGAGTTTTCGTTGTAACTGAACTCGTAGTTACCCGATTCTGGATCCGCATCGTTAAAGGTTGGCGGGTTATCATCAAGATTGAGCTCACTCAGCTCTACGCTAATGTCGGTGCTGTTCACCTCACCAAAGCCTTCGTCTTCCGTGGCGGTCACTGTGATGTTGTGAACGTTCGCTGCCAATTCATAATCGTTAGTGAACGCTGCGACACCTGCCGCGGTTAGGCTGATTTCACCTGAGTTAGCATCGATTTCAAACAGAGGCTCATCCGCATCATTGGTGACATTACTGGTAATGCTGTACGTGACGTTCTCACCGTCTGGGTCGGTGGCAGAGACGGTGCCTATCACATCGTCTGCGGTAGAGTTTTCGTTGTAACTGAATTCGTAGTTGCCGGACTCTGGATCCGCATCGTTAAAGGTCGGTGGATTGTCGTCAATATTCTGCTCATTTAAGAAAACATCAACGTCAACTGACTGTGGTTCTCCTTCACCATCCCCTTCTGTCACCGTAACAACAATACCATGTGCATTGCCTAAAACTTCATAATCATTGACATAGGCGGCGACACCAGCTTCTGTCAAACTTATCTCGCCGGTATCAGGATCAATTTGGAACAAGTCGTTATTGTCATCATCTTGAATATTGGTAGAAATACTAAAAAGCAACACACTATTATCGGGATCGGTCGCTGCAACTTGCCCAATCGTAACGCCCGCTTCTGTCCCTTCGTTATAGTCAAAGGAATACGAATCAACATTAAACGTTGAAAAGTCATCTTCCGTAGAACTCTCTCCAACATTAACAAATTCTGGTAAATCATTGGTGCCGTCAATTGTTACAGTCACCGTAGACAACGCTCCATCCCCAGACTGAACCTCGAACTGCTCAGATACCAAATCGCCAATATTTAATTCATCGAAAGCATGGTCTGCGACAAAGGTCCAATTACCCTCACTATCAATTGAAAACTGTCCGTAGGTGCCCTGTACATCTGATTGGGAAATAAAGGTCGGGTCATCTGTATCTGAAGCAACCAGCGTTCCATTGATAACCCATGGCTCATCAGTTTCATCGACTCTGACATCATCATCGCCACTAATAAGTGCTTGCGTGGAAAGAGAATCTTCAACAATATCTAATAGTGCCAAGCTTTGTGTTTCAGATAACCCTTGAGACTCCAAAGCAGAGGTATCAAAACTCGTCTCTGCCAGAGTTTCCGCTCCAATTCGCTCAATGTCTCCCGAGCCTGTTGGGCTTGACCCATTTTGTCCACCAGCAGCAGTTGCAAACTCATCGTTTTGGGTTGGATCCACCCCTTGTTCAATTTGTTCAAAAATCGCCGCAATTTCATTGTCTAAATTGAGTTCGGTTAAGCCACCGTCGTCACCAACAAGTAGAGCTTCCACATCCGTTGTTTCTGTCGTTCCCTGACCGGTAACTACCACAACTTCACCAGGAGCAGGAGCCTCTCCAGGAAGTAACTCTCTCACTTGGCCGTTGGCATCGACGACCACTGTTGAATTGGCCAAAGCCAACGTCGCAATACTTTTAATATCCATAGTCAAACTTTCCCAGTTGTATGACTAATTCCGCAGCTTCGAAACGAAGCTCTCTCACTCGAACGTACTAGTGCATCCTATAAACCTAGTTGTCTCACAACTGATAAACCACTTAATGACATAAAAGTACCAACGGAAATTGATAATTGGATAACTAAAAGAATAATTTTATTTGATGTAAATCTCACTTCTTCGTTGATTGAGCTAAGCTTTTCTTGATATTCCAAACATTCTGACACTCCAAACTTACTTCATAAGTCGCAGTCGGCTTCTGAATAAGGAGGCAACTTTGAACTGGAAAAAAAACCTAATAGCTAGCTGTATATTGTGTTTTAGCGCTGCGAGTAGCGCCCAAACGCTCGAACAGTCAGTCGCCATTACACTAGCAACAAACCCAGAAATTAGAGCAGTGTTCAATGAGTTCCAAAGTGCAATAAAACAAAACTCTGCAGCTGGAGGCGCTTATTTACCAAGCATTGACCTGGATGCAGGCATTGGATATGAACGTATAAACCCTGCAGATTCAACTGGACGAGATACTACAAACCTCACCCGAAAAGAGGCAACAGTGAGTTTGACGCAGCTTTTATGGGATGGCTCAGCAACTTTAAATGATATGGATAGAACCGCCGCAGAAGCTGAATCCATCCGTCTACAACTTTTGGCTGATTCGTCAGACTTGGCATTAAAAGTAACGAGCATCTACTTAGAAGCGGTCAAAGCAACTGAGATTTTAGCTCTATCAGAAAGTAATCTAGCGGTTCATAAGGAAATCTATAAAGACATACGTAGACGCGCAGAATCCGGTATTGGCTCTACGGCAGACGTATCACAAGTTGAGGCTCGTATCGCGAAAGCGCACGGTAATTTACTCGCGGCTCAGAACAACTTAATTGATACGCACACACAATTCAAAAGAGTTGTTGGACAAGATCCACTGGGGCTTATTTACCCGAGGGCAGACGAAGATAAACTGCCTTTGTCACTGACAGACGCGATTGTACAAGCGTATGACCAACACCCTATCATAAAACTCTCAATGATTGACGTTGATGCTGCACGCTTCCAATATAAACAGTCTAAAGGCAACTTCTACCCAACCTTCTCCATTGAAGCGAGTCAAACATGGCGTGATGATGCGGGTGGTGATGAGGGACGAGGAGAAGAAACGCTTGCGATGTTAAGAATGCGATACAACATCTACAACGGCGGATCAGATAGCGACCTTTCAGAACGAGCAGCATATCAACTCAATAAAGCAAAAGACCTGCGAGATGATGCCTACCGGCAAGTTGAAGAAAGCTTACGCCTTTCATGGAGTGCACTAGATTTAACACTTCAACAAAAAAACTTTTTGGCTGACCATGTAGATTCTGCTGCTGAAACCGTTATCTCCTATGAGAAACAATATCGAATTGGTCAGAGAACCCTACTCGACCTACTCAATACCGAAAACGAGTTGTTTGAAGCTCGTAAAGATTACTTAGACGCTCACTACGCAGAGCAATATGCAAAATACCGTGTTATGAATACCACCGGCATTTTACTTGATGCATTGCTAGTCGACACGCCTAAAGAGTGGACACAGCGAGTGGAGTATTGATTATGAAAACAATATACCTAGTCCCCCTTTCAGCGCTCACAATCGCAATAACACAACCATCTTGGGCCGAAGATGAATATGAGTATATCGACGCACCAGTTGCGGAACAAATAGCCGATCTCACTGATGACGATAGAGATGGCGTCGTCAACGCTCGAGATCTTTGTCCTGCTACTCCTTCTGGCGCCCAAGTTGATAATGTTGGATGTGGCGAGTCTTTAAAAGAACAAGAGGAACGTCAATTGCGAATCCTATTTGCAAATGACTCCTATGAGATCAATCCAATCTTTTCTGATCAGATTCAAACCATGGCCGAGTTTCTTGAACGCTATCAGTCAGCATCCATCCAAATCCAAGGGTTTGCAAGCAAAGTGGGATCACCCGAATACAATCTAGAGTTATCCAAAAAACGGGCCCACGCGGTGGAAGATGAATTGCTTTCCTTCTATGTCGCACCTGAGCGTGTCACTATCGTGGGATATGGTGAAACTCGACTAGAAGCAGAAGGTGACGACGAGACCTCACACGCACTCAATCGAAAGGTGACTGCGACTGTGGTCGGCTTGAAAGAAGAAGTCATTGAAGAGTGGACGATATTCACATCGAAAGAAAAATAAGCTCACTCAGCAGCTAAAGTAAAAAAAGCGCCTCGATATAAGAGGCGCTTTTCTATATTAATGCATATCGAGCTTAATGGTGAGACTTCACTTCATTGGTACTACCTGATTTTGCTTCTCTCGTTTCAGGTAGGGATAAGCGAAGTAACACATAACCTAAAATGGCAGCTGTAGTAGAGCCCATCAAGATACCTAGTCGAGCAAAAGTATCGTACTCTGCATTCGCTTGGCCAAATGCCAGCGACGAAATAAAGATAGACATGGTGAAACCGATACCACACAACACTGATACTGCGAAAATATTCTTGAAGTTAATTCCTTCAGGCAGCTTTGCTACTCCCAGTTTTACGGCCAACCAACTAAAGCTAAAGATACCCAGAGGTTTACCAACCAACAAGCCTAGAGCGATACCCAATGGTAGTGCTGCTGTTAGGCTAGATAGTGAAATACCTTCCAATGAGATACCAGCATTGGCAAATGCAAACACAGGTAAAATCGCAAACGCCACGTATGGATGAAGCGCATGCTCCATGTGTTTTAGCGGAGAATATGAGCCTTTTTCACCTTTAAGAGGAATAGCGAAACCAATGACGACACCAGCAAGCGTTGCGTGAACACCTGATTTTAGTACCGCGAACCAGAGAATCAAACCAACGATCATATAAGGTGTCAGCTTCGTCACATGCTTAGAGTTGAGCATGAACAAGGCCGCTGTCATGGCAAATCCTATCGCCAGTGCGGTCGTAGATAAGTCACTGGTATAGAACAGTGCGATAATAACAACAACACCAAGGTCATCAATAATCGCAAGTGCAAGCAAGAAGACTTTCAAGCTAACAGGAACTCGTTTACCCAATAGCGCCATAATACCCAGTGCAAACGCAATATCCGTCGCAGCAGGAATCGCCCAGCCTTGAATAGCGGCAGCATCGCCAAGGTTAAATAGTACATAAACAAGAGCAGGAGCTAACATACCACCAACAGCTGCAATCGCAGGGAAAATGGCTGTCTCTTTCGATTTAAGAGCACCTTCTAACAGTTCGCGCTTTACTTCCAAACCAATCAACATGAAGAAAACAGCCATTAGGCCATCATTAATCCAATGCGATACAGACATGCCGAGCACATAAGAGTGCAAGATACCTTGGTAAGCGTCATTTAATGGAGAGTTTGCAACAGTCATCGCGATGGCAGCGGCAATCACTAGTATAATTCCACCAGCAGACTCCATCTTGAAAAAATCGCGAATAATATCACTCATGATATCTTCCTTATATTTATTATGTTAATAAGCGATTAACAAAGAATACAGACGAGTGTATAGATAACAAAACCACAGGAAAAATCGCTTGTTTAGTGTTTTAATTTCGGTATTTCCGATGTAAATACGGTCATTGCCTTCTATTTTCCTGATCCAATTATAGGCAAGATGCGCAAATAACCCCAGAAAAGCAAAAGAGCGGCTTCTCATCTAGTGAGAAGCCGCTCTTAGTCTATGTAATTCAATAGTTAATAACCAGTAAGTTGTATAAAGCCTTTCGCATTATGGCTACCTGTCGCAGAAATAGGACCTTCCCAGTATGGAATCACAAAGGGCAACCATAATGATGAATTGAGTACCTTCGTCGTTAAACTGATGTCATAACGAGGAATATTAATGGTCCAATGCAATGGTACCTTCTTCGTCCCGCTTATGTACGTTGATTGCAGCGGAATCAAAGAGATTTCATCCGGCGCTATATCAATGACTTTCCCATCATTCGTTGCTAACGTACCAAAGATATAAGGCAGCTGATTTTCATGACGATATCGACTGAGTGACAGTGTCGTTTCATCATCGAGATGTAAAACAAACCAGTCCCAACCTTGCTGCTGCTCAGTCATAAGGCCGCTCCCCCACTCCTTACTCATCCAAGCGCTTCCTTCAACTTGAATTAGCTTACTATCACCTAGCTTAAGCTCCCCTTTTACCCTTAAAAATGGTGCAGTTAGGTTATAGGATGCAACGGGGAGTAGATCATGCTTCTCTCTATACCCACGCTCACCAGGCAAGACATAAGGCCCTTTTACGGTCGTGGTTAGTGATAAATCAAAAGAATCAGAAGATGCCGTCAGTTGACCAGGAAACGGGGTCTTTCCTAGCGAGCGCCAATACCAGTTATCTATCCAAATTCGAAAAGGAGCATTAGACATACCTGCCTGACCAATGCCTCCTCGGGAGATACGCTGTTCACGCCAAACCTGACGACCATTACTAATAACTATATGAGAAGCATAGATTTGAGGGCTTAACCAACCCGTGAAGTCATTATCACTATGCGCGACTCTAAAGTAACTCCATTGCACTCCGTATTCTTCACCATGCTGATCCGTGACATTCGCAAAGTAATGCCACCATTCATGTTGAAACTCATTGTGGAATGCGAAGTCTCGCGGCAAAACCACAGGAACATTAGGTAAAACCGGCTCAAACACTTTACTTGATTCGGCGGTTAATACTGAGCTCACCGCTTGGCTTGATTGAGATTGGTAATCTTGACTATAAAAATATAAGTAGTACGCCGTTGATAACAGGACAAAGATAACGACACATCCGACAATACTTCCAAGTAGTTTGCCTTTCCTTGTTGCCATTTACAGCGAGCTCCTCAACGATTTCATTGCCGTACCACGCACCATTCGCAACACCGGAAGCGCACCAGCTACAACCAGCGATAGCATGGCCAGTAACGCGGTATGTAAATACTCGCTTGGTATTAGTTGAAGCTCTAATGTCCAACCGAAAGATTGCTTAATGATGATATCAACCACTAGCCTCGCGAGAGCAAGACCGAGTGGCATCGCGATCAATATAGATATCGCGCCAAATACAAACAGTTGCAAGCTGCCCATTATGACTAACTCTTTACCTGACATTCCGAGGCAACGTAATAATGAAATATGCTTTTGTCTAGACACTTCGCCCGCAATCGTCGCAAAGAAAATGCCAAAAACAGCGATGACAAGCGTGATGTTACCCAAGGTATCAGCGATAGAAAACGTTCGGTCAAACACCCTCATCGCTTGCTTATGAATGTGGCTGTTATCAAAGATACGTTCAGAATCAATCCTAAAGACCGACTCCATCCGTCGTTTCAAACCGACAGGGTTCACGCCTTCGTTCAGCACTGTTCCTAACGCAACACTGCCACTACCCGCGAATGCATATAACCAGTTTCGGTGTGAAAGCAGCACTTGATTGTATGGGTTGCCATAATCGTAATAGACGCCCACAACTTGCCAACCATGTCCCAATTTACCGGCTAAATCGATATAGTCGCCCGGTCTGATCCCCAGTTTAAGCGCCATCGATTCACTAACCATCACCCCTTTAGAATGATGCAGATGATACCAATAGTTAGGCACACCAAGTTTTACGGTTAGCGCATCAAGCTCCCCATCAGAGCCACCTGTACTGACTACCTGCAGCGCGCCACGAGAAGTATTGAGTTCTTTTTCCCAACGCCACCAAACTTTATCAACTTCAGGCTGTTTTCCAAGCCAGGTACTCATTCGAGCAGCTGCGTTGTTATTTGGGTAGATATACAAATCCGCAGCAAGGCGCTGGCTTAACCATTTATCCGTAGTGTCACGGAAACTTCCAACCATGGTTTCTACGCCAATATTAGCTGACATCGCTAACATAAACGCCATTGTCGCCACACCACGATAACTCATGCTCGCCGCCGCATCAGCGAAGAACCAACGTGCTTTTACCCAACGTAATGAATAAGAGAAACCATCAAAAACCTTCCAAATAAGGAAAGGAGTAAATAGCGCCACACTTAATAACATCAAGGCGATAATGACAAAGCCCGACTCTTGCGTTTGAGGCGCTTGATAAATCGCAATAGCCGCGACACAGAGAGCGCAGGCCAGAAGCGCTTGTATCGAAAACTCTGTACCCGCAAAACGGACCAAAGATAGACGCGTTGTAAGACGAATTGGTTGAGATCGTAGAAGACGAATGAGCGGCCACGCACAGGCAACAAACGCACCAATTAGAGATAGATATAAACTGTACAGGCTCGCAGTCCAATTCCATTCAATCGCTAAACCAACGTTTGCATCGTAAAGGTCACCTAGACTGGATGAGACAGCCGGAATTAACTGATTTGCCAGCAATAGACCAAACAGATTGCCACACAACCAACTAACCGCAACGAGAAGTAAGAGCTCAAGCATCAGTGCCTGCGCTAATTGCCAGCCAGACACGCCCGTTTGACGCAAGATTCCGACCAAAGGCTGACGCTGCACTAACGACAAAGACATCGCTTGATAAAAGATAAATAGCCCAACTAAGAAGGCTAACATTCCCATTGCGCTTAAATTAAGGTGGAATGCTTCCGTTAAGGACTCCAATTCAGCCCTAGAACTTCGGCTAAGCTCCATACCATTAGGTAAATATGCCTTTAATCGAGCCAGTTTTTCTGCTGGCATTTCGCTACAGGCAATCACAGAGATCCCAGAACTTCTTTCCAGCATACGCAGCAAAGACATGTCAGCAATGATACGCGTCCCATTCAACATGTTCTGAGTATCAATGACTACCGGCCCAAGCTTACTGCCATCATTCAAACGAATAAAGTCGTTGTTCTGCCATTGCATATGTTCAGCCAAATCTTGACTGACCAAAATAGGAAACGGCGCTTGCATCAGTTTAAGGGTTGGGGCTTCTTGAAGAGTTAAACCCGATTGGAAGCTAAGCATCGCAACTGGGTCGATGCCAACCAGCATTAAATCTGCACCATCTTCGGTATGAACGTTTAAACTTTCAAACGGAGCACATTGATTAAATCCGTCACGGCGTAACTGAATATAAAAACCCTGAGGGATCTTATTGGTCGTATGCTTCGGACGAATTCGATAAGGTAAAGGATTGGAAAATAGCTTTTCGCCATGCTCATAACTTTGTCTTGCATGACTATTGATAGAGCTTACACCCACTA
>Ga0209379_10000485_pt1 | contig 33211 bp, 30 predicted proteins | sample tdDd001_FD_187124 | JGI IMG/M metagenome (GOLD analysis project Ga0209379, IMG submission 187124) | Marine sediment microbial communities from the Atlantic coast under amendment with organic carbon and nitrate - tdDd00.1 (SPAdes)... | ecosystem: Environmental > Aquatic > Marine > Coastal >... | reverse complement strand
CGGACGCTACAACCAGACCGCCGTCATATTCACATTGATTTTTGGATGGATTCTGTTTTTTGATCTCCTATTATTTTTAAAAAAAGAATACTCTGTAATGAAAGTGCCAAACTATTTGATTATAGCCGCTTTATTCACTCAGTGTTTTTTCACCTACTCAGCATTATCAGAGGTCGATTATCAAGACTACAGTCAATTTGGAGAAGAGTTGAAAGTCGTTCTTCCATCCGATGCTAAAGTCCTTGGTAATTTGAATATGGACTATCATCTTGACCTATATCAGCTATACGACGTGAGAAACTTGAACTATCTAGAACCACATGGTCTTTCATTCGAAGACTACATAAAGAAAAACGACATAAGCTATGTCGTTCTTTATGATGAAATGACCTATATTCACGATGCAGGTGGCAAATGGGATATTCTCTATGGTGACTTAAGCTATTATGAGGACATGATGAATTACCTCACCATCAACGGTGAATTGATTACAACCATCGAAGCGCCGACCTATGGGATGCGAATTGCTAAATACGTTGATGTCTACCCTTGGCAGGCCTCTGTTTACGAATTGAAGTAAGTTAAACTTCTTTGACCGTGCCATCCGTCCCAACAACCAATGTTCGATGAGCAAGTAACTGGGCCTCTTCTAAATCGTGGGTGATAAAGACAATGGTTTTCACATATTTTTTGTTGATTTCGATAATAAGTTGTTGCAATTGCTGCCGCCTTGCGGTGTCAAGACTGCCAAATGGCTCGTCCATAAAAATGACTTTGCCATCAGAAAGCAGACTCCTTGCGATGGCGGTTCTTTGTTTCATCCCGCCAGACAGTTCGTGTGGCTGCTTGTGTAAATGTGTATCAAGGCCGACAAAAGATAGTATTTCACGATCTCTATCAGTAAATTCTTTTCTGTCATAAGGCAGTAAAATATTCTTTTCAACACTGTACCAAGGCAAGAGTTGATCGAAGTCCTGAAAGACTATTGGTAGGGGCACTTTACTGTTTTCAAACAAGTCGTCGCTATAGCTCACAACGCCTTCAAAAGCCTTGTCTAGCCCTGCTAAAATACTCATAAGCGTCGTCTTTCCGGCACCGGAATCCCCTAAAACAACAAGAATTTCGCCTTTCATCACTTCAAAGTTTACGTCTCTTAATACCACTTCTTCATTATATTTTTTTGTTAGTTTTTTTACCGAAATAATTGGAGTCATCTCATCACCTATCGCCATCGTAATTGAACCCAAGCGTCCAACCGATTGAATATCACTTGCTCTATAAACACCCCACAAAGGATAATTGCTATGAGGCCAGAAAATAGCCCAGCTGCATTCATGTAAACCCGTTGTTCAAACAAATACCAGCCTAAACCACTTTTCTGACCGACAATTCCAAAGACCATTTCTGCACTGATAAAGGCACGCCACCCTCTGCTCCAAGCGATCTTCGCCCCTGTGATAATACCTGGCACTGTTCCTACCAAGTAGATATGAACCACCGTTTTAAATCGCGAGAGATTAAAGGCTTTCGAAACACGTTGGTATCTATTTTTCAGTCGCTTGACTTCGGCTTTAATTGTCACAACCATGGGCCAAAGCATTGAATGAATTACAACAAACAGCACCGCCTTCTCGCCGATTCCAAACCATAAAATCACCAGTGGCAATATGGCTATCCCCGGTAACGGATGGGCTATAGACACGACAAACTCAACGAGGTCGTCAAGCCACTCCGTCGCGCTTCCTATCAACACTAAGATACCACTGACCGCAACAGACCAAAGAAGCCCTTTGAAGATGGCCACTATGCTATAGACCACAGCCTTCGGCAATTGGCCGTTTAAACACTCGTCTGTAAATGTGCCTCCAATAGATTGGAGACTTGGCACCAAGGCTGGACTATAGCGTCCAGATATGAACAGCAGCTGCCAGCCAGCAAGTAACAGACCTATAAAAATCAATCGATTCCATTTTAGTGTTACCATAAAACATCATCTACCTCTATCGACTCTTTCAACAAGTCGTTATTAATCATAAACTCCACAAACGTTTCTACACCACTGACGTCCGTCGTATACCTGATATTCTGCTCATAAACATAATTCTTTAATACGTCTTTATCATAGTCATAGTAATTACTGAGTAGTTCAACAGTCTCATCCGGGTTTTCATTCATGAACTGAACCGCTTCTTCAACGGCTTTTACAAGGGCATCGTAGGCCACTTGATCTTCTTTAAAGTCTTTTGTCGTCATACCGACAATAAAGGTAAAGTCGCCACCAAAACACTGATTCCCATCAACTACCAAAGACAGCTCTTCCTCTTTTAATTCTTCAAATAAAAAGGGTGGTGATGTGTAATGTAATGAAATATCGCCGCCAGCAAGTAGTGCATTCATGCCATCCGGGTGCTTCATCGTCACCAATTGTTTGTCGAAATAATCCGCTTGACCAAATGTTTTTTCAGCAGCCATGGACAATAGAATATGTTGGATGCTACCTGGCTGAGGTAATGCAATCCGATCTGTCCGCCCTATATCTTCTAACGTCTGAATAGCCGGATTATTGCTGACTAGTCCAAGGGGCGCACTTGAAAGACCTGTGAAAATGCCCCATTCCATGCCATTGTCATAACCGATTAAGAATGGTGGAATCCCTAAAAACCCAACGTCTAGTGCATCTGCCAATATCGCTTCTCTAATAGCAGCGGTATTCCCTAGCTTTACCCACTCAATTTCATAACCGGGTAACGCCTTATCCAGATATCCATTTTCCTTCATAATTTGTAATGGTGCATAAGCTAATCCAAACTGCTCTGCAATTACAACTTTCTTTTGTGGCTCCGCTACTTTCTCTGTGCACCCAACAGCCATTAACATAAGTGCTACCATCACCATAACTGCGACTAATTTCTTCATTTTCATTGTGTTCACCCTCCACTAAGCTCTGTATTTTCTTTGATGCTTGATTATTAAGTTCTCATTTTCATTATTTAGTACTTGTAACTGTTCAAAGGTTCTTCTTATGTTTGATTGCATTTCATCTTCTGTATTGCCGCACACAATAACAAATCCGGCCCTTTGGCTTGCATTTTCAATAGTGTTAAGGGAATCCCCTTCATTGATGTTGTAGCCCATATCCAAAATATAGGGCTGGGCCACAAGTTCCTCCCGTGGCGTCAATGTCTTGATATGACCCGGCCTACAAAAGAACAACTGAACAGAAATTCTTAAGCCCATCTCGCTGTATCTATACGAGGATAGTTCCTCTTTTTCCTGTTTTAGCACTTTTGACGTCGGCTCCACTGTACTGAGTATGTTCAGTGTCAGTAGATCGACTCCTGTCACCGCAGGCACAAATACATCCTCATAAGCCCCACCGATACGGCATGCAATTTCATTGACCAGCACGCCTTGATCGCCAACCAGGTATTGAAAATAAATCGGCCCGTTCTCGATTTCAAAAGACATGCAAATCCGTTCAGTGATTTTGAAAAATTCTGCTCTATAAATAGGCAGATGGCGAGATGGATACTCATGTGACAAGCATACACCAATGTGGTCGTCACTGCTAAAGGTCACTCTATCTGTAATCGTCAGTATCTGAAGACGTCCTTCATCTACCCAACCAGTCACCGTCACCTCTTCATTCTTGTAATAACTTTCTATCAGGATTTCATTAGATCTTGAATAGAGAAGAACTTCAGGAAATTTCTGTCGAATCTCTTCTACCGAGTCAACTTTGAAGATTCCCCGCTGTCCTTGTGAGTCCAATGGTTTGATAACATAGGGTGCCCCAACATGAGCAATGTCCTCATCTTTGAATGTAGCGTCACAAACGGCATAGGCCGTCGTCGGTATCCCATTTTCAGTAAACCGCCGCTTCATCTCTTTTTTATTGGTGACGCTCAGTGCGGTCTGCACCGGAAGTAATCGAGGTAAGTTTAATCGATCCGCCACTTGATTGACAATGAGTACAGGCTGATCTGTCCCACTGGTCATTATGCCGTCCACCTTATGTTCAATGGCAGATTCGCACGTCTCAACAAAAGAAAAGGTATCTGCCAAAACAGATACATCTCCAATTTTTTTGCCTGGTGACGTTAGCTGATTATCGCTAACGACTGCTGTGTAACCGAGTTCTTTTATTTTTTTAATAGCATTTAGCTGGCAACTGCCCGCACCTAACATCATTAACTTCTTCATATGCAACTCCTGTTGGTTTCAACCATTCTGGAATGTAGTCTCCATAATAATAATTGAGTTTAACGTATAATTTCACCAGTTTTTTTAAGTTATACCCTGAGGTGCCGTAACACCTGTCACGTTTTTCAATTTCTATGTTTTCAACTTGTTCGACATGCTGTAACAACAAAGCACTTAAATAAATAAATGGATAAGAACACTTTAAGATGTCTTGTAACGTTTCTTTTTTAAATGCTCGAAAGCTGCTGACACGACAGCCTTTCAAGGCGGGAAACGTTCGTTTAAAAAATTGACCTGTCAATTTTGAGCCTAAGCTTCTAACATCAAGCTCGTTTGCTGGATGCACACCATAAACCAACTCTGCCCCAAGTCTCAACCGCTGGATCATTGTCTCCACATATTCTATGTTGTGTTGTAAATCATCATCCATGGTCACTATGTAATCACCACTGGCATAGTGCAATCCACAAAACAAGGCATTTTGTTGTCCTGCATTTTGTCTGAGAGGGATGACCTTAACTGTACACTGATGTAATTTGTTACGTCTATCCTCTTTCTCTATTCTATGTAATACTGTTAAACTGTCGTCTTTACTGACATCATCAACAAATATTTTTTCAATAGCATAGTCCTTTGTTTTAAAGAAGCAATCAATCTCGTCATTTAAAACAGGTAAAGACAAGGCGCTATTGTAAACGGGTATTATAATTGATATTTTTTCCATTGTCTTCTCCTTTCATGCTATAATCAAATCATTAAATGATATTTAGATGAGGTGATCTTATGAGAAAAATTGATTGTTTTGGCGATATCTGCCCAGTTCCTTTACTAAAAATTCAAACTGAACTTGATAGAATTTCCGTTGGAGACAGTTTTATGATTGTTGTCGATCATAGTTGCGTTGTTGAATCCATTGGTGAATACTATAAAGACACACCTCACGGAATCGAAAGCGATGAGGTCATTAACGGTGTCTGGGAAATTACCATCACCAAAGGTGCTTAGCAAAATTCGCTGGTACCACTTTTAATAAAGTATTTTACAATCGGCTTCAATGCTTCAATATTTTCTGATTCTTTTCTCGAAGCCAAATAAATATTGTAATCTAAATCAAAATCTTCAATTTCTACAAGTTTGAACTCTTTTTCATAGAGTTCTTTTTTAATGGCCATATACGGCAGGAAACTTACACCTAAGTTGTTTCTAAGAGACGATTTGGCTGCACCTATAGAATCTATTTCAAACATGATATTCATGTCCTCCAAAGTCAGGCCCACAGTTTTAAGTTTCTTTTTCAGGAAACTGTGAATGGTCGATGCACTATCGAGCAATACCAATTCATAGTTCATCAAGTCCTCTACTTTTATCGTGTCAGGAATTTTACTACTGGCACTGGCTGCAAGGACAATACGTTCCTTACCGATGTATTCGTATTTAATACGATCATCCATAGGGGATTCACTTACAAAACTGATATCCGTCACTTCATTAATCAGATCGTTAATCGATTCTTCGTTGGTTTTCGAATGCAGCTCAAATTTATACATTGGAAATTTCTTTTTGATTTTATACATAATACACGGCAATGAGTAATTAATAAACGACCCATAGCCATTTATTCTGACATTTTCCAACTGATTCTTGCTGGAAATCAATTCATCAAGCATTTTTTCATGAATTCGTATCATCGTTCCAGAATACTTATAAACGATTTTTCCCATTTCTGTTGGATGAACCCCTTTGTTACTGCGGTTCAACAATTGATAGCCGAGCTCGGCTTCCAACTTCTGCATCATTTGACTGAGCGCTGATTGAGAGATATGACTATTCTGTGCTACTTTAGAAATACTTTGTGTTTCGACAACTTCCTTATAATATCTTAAAGCTGAAATATTCATCAATGCCACCTCACATACTTCGATTTTTTTTTAACAATCTATTACTTACCCATTATATATTTTAGTGTAACACATGTGCTATAAGTTTTTCTTATATTGATTCGCAATTCAATATGTTAAATCGTTAACATATGATGGTATAGTATTAGTGTGAGATTGTTAAGTTAGTATCAAACAAGTGAATAATCAACAAGGAGTGATTAAATGGCTGAACAGAGCACGGTAAGTAGAAGACGATCTTCTGCTTCGAGAAGAAAGCCAAAGAAAAATCAAATTCCTTTCGGTGTAGCCCTTGTTGCAATTATTGTAGCTATCGGCATTGCACTAGGCGCAAATAATCCAAAGCTTGCCCTTTTCTGGGTAACGGGGATTCTATTTGGTGTCATTCTTCAAAAAGGAAGATTTTGCTTTACGGCTTCAATGCGTGATCCTTACCTAACAGGTGGGACATCAATTACAAGAGCTGTACTTATAGCTTTTGCCATTACAACTCTAGGATTTGCAGCCGTCAAGTATGGTTATGCAGCTCAAGGGTTACCGGTTCCAGGAATGAGTTATGTTGTTCCAATTAGTATTGCAACAATTGTTGGTGCATTTATATTCGGTGTCGGAATGGTTATTGCAGGTGGTTGTGCCTCAGGTACTCTAATGAGAGTTGGCGAAGGTTTCCACATGCAACTGATTTCTCTATTCTTCTTCGTTGTCGGCTCATTATGGGGCGCACATGATTTTGGATGGTGGAAATACAATGTTATATCAAAAGGAAAAGCGATCTTTCTTCCAGATGTATTTGGATGGGCAGGTGCAATTATCGTTCAATTAGCAATTATTGGATTGTTGTACATCGCAGCTGAAAAATATGAAGAAAAGAGAAAAGCAAGTTAGAGTTTATTAACTAAAATTATAATTTAAATTTATGGAGGTAATGAAAATGAATGAAGTAGTAATCGATTGTTTAGGCGAAGCGTGTCCAGTACCATTAGTAAAGGCTCAAAATAAAATTAATGAAATGGCAACAGGCGATGTATTAATCGTACAAATCGACCATAGTTGTGCAATGAAGAATGTTCCAGAATGGGCTAGAAAAGATGGCCATAATGTAGAAGTAGAAGAAGTAGATGACGGCGAGTGGGAAGTAATTATCGAAAAAGCTTAGTAGTCTTTTTTACACACTTCAAAATTGGGAGGTGTCCATACTTTGGAAAACACGGCAGTAAAGAAAGTGAAATTTTTCGATAAAGTTAAAGAAAATGAGTACTATAAAAAATGGATCAAAAGTCCATTAACATATGTTGCAGCTGCAATGCTTTTATCAGTGTTTCAAATTGCAACCCTTGCATCAACAGGCAATCCTTGGGGAGTCTCAGGTGTATTTGCATACTGGGGTGCATGGATGTTTGAAGCAGTAGGCGGAACAGTTGATAAGTGGTATTACTTTGCAAGTCCAGGTGCACAATCGACTTTGGATGCTGGCTTCTTAAGCCACGCTGGTACTTGGAGAAACCTTGGTATTATCTTTGGTGCTTTAGGTACAACTCTTCTTGCATCAGGCTTTAAGATCAAAAAGATCAAGTCTAAGAAGCAAATCGTTGCAGCCGTTATCGGCGGATTGTTAATGGGATACGGTGCAAGAGTTGCATACGGATGTAATATCGGTGCATTATACAGTGGTATTGCTTCTTTATCATTATCAGGCTGGGTCTTCGGAATCGGAATGTTCGGTGGCGCAGTAGTTGGAAGTAAATTATTAGTGAAGTACTTCATGTAAGGAGTGACTATACATTGGCAAGAGAAAAAAAGGTTGAAAACTATGACGTCGTGATTATCGGCGGAGGTCCTGGTGGATTATCAGCTGCAATCTACGCTGGTCGCGCTAGACTTAAAACAATTTTAATCGAAAAAGCATTGGTTGGTGGTCTTGCAACATATACAAATGAAATTGCGAACTACCCTGGTTTCCCTGATGAACCAAAAGGTGAAACGATTACAAACCAAATGAAGAAACAAGCACAAAATCTTGGCGTTGATTTCAAATTAACGGCTGTAAAGTCAGTTGATCTAGCTGGAGAAGAAAAGATCGTCGAGACTTTTAGAAATAAGTATATTGCACAAACAGTGATTATCGCTACAGGTGGACGTCCACGTGTAACTGGTGGCTTAAACGAAGAAGACTTCTTATTCGACAAAGGAATCTCATTCTGTGCAACTTGTGATGCAGCAGCAAACACTGATAAGCACGTTGTGGTTATTGGTTCAGGTGATGCCGCAATCGAGGAAGGCATGTTCCTAACGAAATTCGCTAGCAAAGTTACGGTATCTGTTATGCATGATGAAGGCATTATGGACTGTAACGAAATAGCTAAGAAAGCAGCTCTTTCAAACCCTAAAATGGAGTTTGTTTGGAACTCAGTTGTTCATGCATTTGAAGGCGAAAATCACTTAGAGCGCGTTGTTCTTAAAAATATCAAAAACGATGAATTAATCCCTGTTGAGTGCGACAACTGTTTCGAGTTCATTGGCTATATTCCAAATACTGAACTGTTTGAAGGTCAAGTACAATTGTCTAACAGAGGATACGTTCCGGTTGACGACAAGAAAGAAACAAATGTTGAAGGTGTATTTGCAGTAGGTGACGTAACAGACAAGTGGTTAAGACAAATTGCTACAGCTGTTGGTGACGGTGCTATAGCAGGTACGGCAGCAGAAAAATACATTGCAGAAAAAGAAATCTTTGACGAAAAGATCATGCAAAAGGAAAAAGTAGGTCTTATCTACCTTTACAATGCAATTGATCAAGAGGCTAGAGAGTTCTTAACAAATGTTGAATCTATTGAAAACACATTCCATACGGAATTAGTCGTAAATAGAGTCGATATTTACAAGTCTACAGGTATTGCTCAAAAGTTAAAAGTTGATCAATTCCCTGCAGCAGTTATCACTAAAGAGGGTCAAGTAGTTGATACATTCTTTGAAATGAATGCCGACACTCTTACAAATGCCATCAAAGGGCATATGTAAGTTCTTAAATATTTGAAATCCCATCAAACCAAACACCTAAAAACCACCCAATGCACAGGGTGGTTTTTCTTTATGTTTATTTTATATGTTGCTGTTGTTGCACCTCTAATTCCACTCGATGCACAACTTTATTAAAGAGCCATGCGCTCGGGATACTCATACATATATAGGACACTACAAAGGCCATGAAGATTCCTGGTAATCCAATCCACTTTGAACCAAGTATTGCCATTGGCACATAGATACCCATCATCTGTGCCAAATTCAATAACGCACCTTTGACAGGCTTATGCAAGGCATTGAATGCAGCGGTCATGATCTGTAGCAATCCTAAAAACGCATAGCCAACTGGAACAATCCGCATATAAGTGACAACCACTTCAATGACCTCTGGTTCTTTTGTAAACAATCCCGCTACAGGCCTTGCTACTATCAGCAATATACCATAAACCACAGCACCATAAAATAGTGCAAACTTTTGACTGATCTTTGTCGCTTCTCGAATACGTTCAAAGTTGCCAGCTCCAAAATTTTGACCAATGAATACAGGAATAACAGATGACAGAGAATAGACCACTGCAAGAGATAAAAACTCAATCCGTGTTGCAATACCGAATCCTGCCACGGAAAAATGGCCAAAACCAGCTATCAGACTGGTGATAACCCCTGCGCCTATCGGTACAATCATCCGTGTAATGGCATTTGGCACGCCAATAAATAGAATCGTCCTCCAAGAAGCCAATATCTTTGCTACTGTTGCACCATGCATCGATACGACTCTTTCTCGAATAGCCAATACATACATGGCAAAGGCGAATGTAATTCCCCTTGAAAATACTGTTGCAATAGCCGCTCCCGCAACTCCTAGAGCTGGAATGGGGCCAAAACCAAATATGAACAATGGATCAAGTAAGATATTCGTGCCAGCCGACACCATCATTACGATGCTTGGTGTTTTCGTATCGCCCAAGGCACGTATTGAATTATTGCCTATCATAGGGATAACGAGGAATGGCGCTCCTGCATACCATATACGCATATACTTGACGATATAGGGCATGACCTCAGCATCCGCGCCCAACATCGTAAACAATGGTACAATAGTTAATTGTCCAATAGTAACCGCTATGGCCGAAAATACAAGACCCAATGTCAAACTGTCCGTTGAAAGTCTTTTCACCAACTCGCTGTTCTGCTGCCCTACTGCCTTAGACACTACAGCAGATGTACCTATACCCATCCCTAGATTTATACTGTTGATAACGGTTACAACTGGAAAGGTGAAGGTCAATGCCGCCATTTGAATCGTGCCTATTTTACCGACAAAATATGTATCTGCAAGATTAAAAGCAATAATGCCTAGGATCCCGAAAATCATCGGTATGGTCAATTCCTTTAAAATAGTTGTAATATCCCCAGTTGTCAAATTCTTTGCTTTTTTACTCATTAAAGGCCCTCTCTTATTTCGTCTACCATCGCCATCGCATTTTGTGACATATGGATAATTGCTTCATATGCTATTTCTTGTACTTCCTCAGACAGACCTTCTACCAGTTTATAAGAATACTGGCTTAAAATTTGATACACTTCAGCTAATATATCCTTACCCTTTTCCGTTAAATACACGCAATGTAACCGACGGTCTTCTCCATCTATTTCAGTGTGGACGAATCCTTGTTCTTCAAGCTTTTTTATCGCCTTATTTACGGTACCTTTGGTTGTCTTCATCACCTTGCATAGTTCTCGTTGGTTTGCGCCTTCATTCTCCGCAACAGCAATGAAAGCACCATACTGCCCGCTACTAAAACCAAAGCGTTCAAACTCCTGATCAAGGATAATGCGTTGATGCCTCATAATAATCGAAATGTATTTCCCAAAGGATTGATGTTTTTCCATTATATGTTCCATAGTCTTATGCTACTCCTTTACAAAGGTTTCTTTTGAAACCATTGTAACACAAAAAAGGTTTCTGTAGAAACCTTTTTTGTGTTATCAACTATAGTTTTAATATTTCTTGAATCGATAGCCTGCGCCCCATACCGTTTCTATATACTCTGGATTGGCAGGATCAATTTCTATCTTCTCTCTTATACGTCTTATATGAACTGCGACTGTTGCTAAATCTCCAACTGAATCCAATCCCCATATACGTTCGAAGATAAGGCTTTTCTCAAAAACAATATTTTGATTCTGAGCCAGCAGCAGTAAGGTATCAAATTCCTTCGCTGTGAAAATCACTTCTTGGTCCTTGACATATACCCGCCTTGCATCAATTTCTATTCGCAAACGCCCTACGTTGATTTCTCCTTCAGAAGTATTTCCAGCACTTTTTCGCGTCAATAACTCATATCGTCTCAAATGAGTCTTCACCCGAGCAACCAGTTCTTGAGGATTAAAAGGTTTGGTCATATAGTCATCTGCACCTAATCCAAGACCTCTGATTTTATCAAAGTCTTCTTTTTTGGCAGAAACCATTATAATCGATAAGTCTTTTGTCTTTCGAATTTCTCTACAAATGTTGAATCCATCAGTACCAGGCAACATGAGATCCAGAATCAATAAATCGAATTCTTCTTCCAAGGCCCTCTTCAGACCTTCATCACCATTCGTAACAATGGTGATATCAAATCCTTCCATTTCAAGATAATCTCGTTCCAATTCTGCAATTTTTTCTTCATCTTCAATAATTAAGATTCGCTTCATCTAGACCTCCAATATCTTTTTGACACTAAAAGTAATCTTCGTACCAAGACCTACTTGGCTTTCAGCCCATATATCACCGCCATGTGCCTGTACTATCTTTCTGGCAATAGACAGTCCAAGGCCACTGCCACCTGTTTCACTGTTACGTGAGGTATCCACACGGTAAAAACGATCAAATATCTGATCAAGTTTATCCTCTGGCACACCACACCCATTATCTCTTATCTCAACAATACACAAATCCTCTGTTTCTGTTAAGACAACATCTAATATTTGATGCGCCTTATCAAAATGATTCACCGCATTGAAGATAATATTGTTCAACACCCTTTTTATCTGCGCACCGTCGATTTCTACTTGAGTGGTGTCCTTTATCTCATAAGTCGTCGACAAGTCCACGCCTTTTTCTTCTAAATCAAAACTTAATTCCTCAATACAATCATTGATGTAAGACCGCATTCTTACGGACTCAAACTTAAACATGATGCCATCTATATCCAGCTTGGAAAGTAAGGACAGATCATCAATCAATGTATCCATATCCCGACTGTAAACAGCAATTGTTTGAATATAGGATTGTAGCTTTTCGTCAGTATTGGCAACACCGTCGAGTATGCCTTGTACATAGCCGTTTATGGCCGTAATCGGCGTCTTAAGATCATGACTGATATTGGCAATGAGCTCTTTTCTATTGTCTTCATACTGTTGCTGCAGATGATGTGATTCCTTAATACGAAGACGCATTTCTTCAAACGCTTCAAAAACTTCTCCGACTTCATCATCGCCTTCATAAACCAGCGGTTCATCATAGCGTTCATCCCGAATACTGTTTGCCGCCACTTTCATTTTGGTTAATGGGGCAAAGACTGTTTTCAACGCAAATCTAAAGAAAATGAAATGGATGATGCCATAAAGAAAAAGATACATCACTCGACTTCGCAAAAGTTGTTTATAAAACTGTGTCATATAAGATTCATTCGGTATGCGCCTCAACACAAATACTTCATAATCATATGGATGACCATTTGTATCAATAAATTGTCCTGTTCTTATAGAATTCCGCAATGAGTTCACTTTGAATTTTTCTTGTTCAACCGATAAAACCACTCTACTATCATCATATATCTCGATTTCAAACGGCGTCATTTGAAGAGTTGTTCTCAGCAACTCTACATACCCTGCATCCCACAGCAAGTTCGGACTTTTGGTGATTTCATTTTGAATATTCTCTATCATCCGATCTACAGGATCTTTTGTAAATGTATTCTCTAAAAAATTGATTTCTTTGTCTACATGAGAGCGCACGGAAGCGGTGAAGTAAACATTTGAAACAGAAATAACAATAACCGGTAGCAATACCGATACAATATAAATCAACCAGACTTTTTTTCTTATTGTCATATTTCGCTTCATTTTCATTCACTCCATCTCCAGTAATTATTCATATCGTAGTGCTTCTATAGGATCTAACTTCGCAGCTTTATTTGCTGGATATATACCAAAAAATATACCGATTGAAGCAGAAAAAACAACCGCAAGTCCCACAGATTCCCAAGCGAGAGTTGCCGATAAGGACATCACCGTCGCGACGACACTGGTCAGTACCATTCCTACAATGGCGCCTAAGAAACCACCTAACATGGACACAGTTACGGCTTCTATCAGAAACTGTACCAAAATGTCTTTACGGGTCGCACCAAGGGCTTTACGTATCCCTATTTCTCTAGTTCGCTCCGTAACGGATACCAACATGATATTCATAATACCGATACCACCAACGACCAGTGAGATTGCTGCAATGGCACTTACGAATAACGTTACGGTTTCCAAGGTGCTCGTGACCATTTCCATCTGATCTTCTGCACTGAACGTCGAGTACTTCTCCTCCCCCTCATTGCCGTGACGACGTTCTACTAGGGAAAGAATCTCACTTTCAACGGTATCTTTATCATACCCGTCTGCCAATCCTATTTCAATACCGTTGATTATCCCTTGGAGGTTAAATAGCTTATCTATCGTTGTATAAGGTGTATAAAGCGCCGCTTGGGAAAATCCTGATAGACTTTCCTCAGCCTCATAAACACCAACAACCTGTACGGATTTAGTCACTTTTCCAAAGGACAACAACACTTTCTCGCCAGCTATATCCGTTGAACCATAAATGGCTTCAGCAGTATCTGAGTCCATTACAACCCAGTCCTTTCGTGCATCAATATCAAATTCGTTAATAAAACGTCCAGAGAGCATGGTCAGATCCAGCACCTCTTCTGAATCCATCGAGACCCCTGTCAACGTTACCGATGTCTCATCTATATTTTCAACAATCGTTACATTCTTAGAAACCTTCGGTGTGATTGTTTCTACTTCTTCTGCGAAGGTCTCTCTGATAAGATCCATATCGGCAATAGTAAGCTTCTCTGATGGTGTCAGAGTTGCACGTCTATCTTCGGATATAGAAATTCTGTTGATGCCAAGCGATTCAAAGTTTTCGACCATGGCATCCTGAGTGCCATTACCGATGGACACAATTGTAACGACAGACGATATACCGATAATAAGACCCAGCATCGTCAACAGCGATCTCATTCGATTGCTCCAAATAGCACTTAAGGCAATTTTAAAGGCTTCAATGATGTTCATGGTTAACCTCCTCATCGCTTACTAGCTGACCATCTTTGAACAGCAACATTCTTTTCGTCCGATGGGCAACATCATCCTCATGGGTTACAATGATAATCGTTTTTCCTTCCTTGTTTAGATTTTCAAATAATTTTAAAATCTCATCTGTAGAATGGGAATCTAGGTTTCCCGTTGGTTCATCGGCTAGAATAATGGCAGGATTTGTGGCCAGTGCTCTGGCGACTGCAACCCTTTGCTTTTGTCCGCCTGACATTTCGTTGGGATGATGATGCATTCTATCTTCAAGTCCCACCCGCTTTAATGCCACTGTCGCGCGTTCCAACCGCTCCTCTTTAGGGAGCCCCATATAAATCAAGGATAACTCAACATTCTTTAGCGCCGTCAACTTCGGCAATAGGTTAAATGACTGAAATACAAATCCAATTTTTTTATTTCTTATATGCGCCAAATCATTTGTAGGAATGTCCTCTATCGAATGGCCATCTAACTCATAGGTCCCTTCAGTCGCTTTATCAAGGCAGCCGAGTATGTTCATCAATGTTGATTTTCCTGATCCCGACGGTCCCATAATAGACACAAATTCACCCGGTTGAATATCGAAGTCAACACCCTTTAACGCTTCTACGCAAATTTCGCCCTGACCATATACCTTTCGTAAATTTTTCACTTTTAACATATGATCATCTCCTATTTTCTTGCATTTCCACCGGGTCCACCACCGCCACTCATGCCTGGTATTCTCATACCATTTTGCATTTGCTCAGCAATCTCAACTTCTGATTCAACAAGAAGGACCATACCTTCCTCAAGGGCTTCTGCGATGATTTCTATAGTCATATCACCTTCAACACCTGTTTCAACCCGGATAAATTCACTTGCTTCAGCATCTTCCCCTTTAACTTTTACCGCATAGCCTTTTGGCGTTTTGACAAGGGCATCATATGGCACTAGAAATGCAGCGTCCTTACTGGCAGTTAAAATATCCAAGTTAGCTGAAAAATTAGGCTTTAACATCTCATCTTCATTCAACACATCTATTAAAACCGTCACGTAGACATCACTGCCTTCAATTACGCCACTGGGATAAATAGTTTCTACGATCCCTTTATAAGACTGGTCTTCGTTGCCAAGAGTGGTAATGGTCACTTCTTGACCCACTTCAACTGCGTTGATTTCGTATTCACTAATAGACGCTTCAATTTTTAAATTCGCCAAGTCCTGAATTTCTATCATGACGTCGGATTCCTTTGGAATTTCACCCTCTTCAATATTCAAAGCGGTTACTACACCATTGATCGAAGCCATAACCTGATGATCTAACAAATCTTGTTGAAAACTTTCCAATTTTGTCGTTTCAACTTCCAATCTCTTTTCCAGGATTGAATACTCTGTCGCATAATCGTAACTGTTAAATGTCACTTTTGCATTTTCATAACTGTTATTTGCATTGTTATAGGCTTCCAACGATTGATCTAAATCACTTTGGCTGACGGCACCGTTTTCGAATAAAATTTTATTACTTTCGTAATTGGACTTTGCATTTGCCAATGTAACTTTTGCATTTTCATAGGCAATTTTTTTAGAGGTTCCTTTATCGGCACCTAAAGCTTTCATGTCTTGTTTTAAATTTGCGATAACAACTTCCTGGTTTAAAATATCTGAGTTGACATCAATAGGATTCATCTCCGCCAAAATTTGTCCTGCCGACACCTGATCACCAATGATGACATTGATCATAGTTACTTCACTAGATACATCACCTAATAACTGCTCTGTCGTTTCCGCTTGTACTGTTCCAGAAGTGGACAACGTGTCTGATATACTTTGTTTGGTTAATGTATATTCCTGTACAGTGGCTGCTACGGCTTCTACCTCATCTTGTTTTGTAAAATTATATCCCACAACAACCAATCCAGATAATACAACGATTACACCAATTCTCTTCACCCATTTATTATTAAAACTTTTTAATTTCATGGTTTCCCTCCTTATCAATATATACACAGTATAATTGTTGAAGTTAAACCACCATTAAATGAAAGTTTAAATCTTTATAAACTAATGTGTGAAATTGTCTGTTTAAAGGAAAATCGGATTTTTGCAGAAAAAAGATCCCAATAGTCGGCTAACAACCTTGGGATCTTTTTCTTCTTTTTATTTATTATTAAGCATGTGTGCTTTTAGGCTTTGGAGAATGATTACCTACATTTGACTTTACTTTCTCCTGTGCTTTAACAACCACTGTAAATACCACTGGTACAACAACCATAGTCAAGACAGTTGATACCATTAACCCTGACATTAACGAAACAGCCATAGGAGCAAATAAACTGTTACCACCAATTGCAAGTGGCAATAATCCCATGATTGTTGTAACAGCACTAAGAATAATCGCGTTAAAACGTTTTTCTACAGCATCTTTACAAGCGTCTTCAACAGACATGCCTGCTTCTCTCGCATCATTGATATATTCAATTAGTAAAATACCATTCTTAACAACAAGACCAATCAAGGCGATTATCCCTAAGAAGCCGGTTAATGATAGTGGTTGGTTGAATAAGTAAAGTCCAACAATCGATCCAATTAATGAAAGCGGTATCGTTAACAGTATGACGATTGGTTGAATAAACGATCCAAATTGAACCACTAAAATGACATATATAAGCGCAATTGCTAAGATTGCCAAATTACCGATAACACCAAAGTTCTCAGCAATATCTTCTCTTTCACCGGCAAAAGTCACTTGCACCCCTGCTTTATTGATATTTGGAATGATGTTTTGCTCAATTTCAGTTTCCAAATTTGCAGAGTTATAGCCTAACGCTGGGTCCGCATAAATCGTCACGGTTGTGTCCCCATTTAATCGCTGGATAGTATCAACTTTTGACTCATAAGTAATATCTGCATATTGCTTTAGTGGAATTTTATTATTGGTCATACTAGACTTCACATAAAAATTACCTAGTTCATCAATGGTATCAATATCTGACTTCACTTTTACATTATACTCACGGCCGTCTTTTCTATAAACCGTTGGCGTTGATCCATAAAGTGCCATGTTGATCTGGCCTTGTACATCATAATTAGTGATGCCCATCATCGCAGCTTCTTCTGTATCTAAAGCGACACTGTATTGGATACTTTCAGGGTTGATGTTGTTTCTAATATTTGTCACACCATCAACAGTCGCCATCCCTGCTTCTATTTCACTTACAACTTCCGTCAATCGCTCGAATGATTGGCCACTAACTTCTAAAATGATTTTTGCTTCCGATGGCGGTCCATTTTGTAGTAGGTTAACTTTTGCTTCTCCCGCTACAATATTGTTATCTAACTTTCGCTGTAAATAATCTGCAAATTCCAATCTCGTATCGAAGCGCTTCTCCTCTCCAGCCTCTAAATCATACTTCAGTACAATTTGTCCAAAGTCTGGCGATGGCACTGGTGTCATCATTGAAATGAAGAATTTAGGAAGACCGTTGCCAACAGCAGCTGTATAGCTTGTGATTTCAGGTTCATCCGATAGGACGTCTACTACCTGATTCGACAATCGTTCTGTGGAAGCAATATCGCCTTGAATCTCATTGTTGACTTCAATATATAATAAATCTTTTTCTACAAATGGGAAGAACTCCGATGGTAATAGTGGCATGACAACTTGCATAACAAACATAAATGCCACAATAACCGCAACAATTGTACGCCCTTTGTATCTTAAACCGATATTTAACATCTTGCTAAAGGCTTTTCTCATAAATCCTGGTTCTGTACTTTTTACTTTTGTTGGTTTAAACAACCACTCACCAAGAACCGGCATTACAAACATTGCGACCAAATAAGACGCAATTACCGAGAATATCAGTACCAGTGGAATTGCGATCAGGAACTCCCCTGCGCCTCCTGGCATCCCCATTAGTGGTGACACTGCTGCAACAGTTGTGAGCGTTGCTGTAAATACAGGGACAGCAGCCTTCTTTACAGCGTTTAGTGCCGCTGAAGTATTGTCCTGACCTTCATCGATATTTACTTGAATACCATCACTGATAACTATGGCATTATCTACTAAAATACCTAGTGCTATAATCAATGCCGTCAGGGACATTTGGTGGATGTAGATGTTTGTTCCAAACATAGCTGCAAATGTTATTAAGATTGAAAGTGGTATCGCCGTCGATACAACGATAGCATTACGCACACCCATTCCAAAGAATACAACAACAATTACAAGTAACACACCAACAAGTAAATTCATCATAAAGTCGTTAACCGACGCACCAACATCTTCTGGCTGGTACACTATTTCTTCCACCAATAAATCCTCTGGTAGTGTTCCAGTCACTTCATTGATCGCACTACGGACATCATCGCCAATAATAACGATGTTCTTTCCTTTTTCAAAGTAACCGGTTAAAAGGACTGCATTGTTACCATTCTGTTTGAACTTTTCTGTGTCTTCTTCTAATTCAAACGAAACTTCTGCAATATCCTTAAGTCTCAGTGCAATACCTGACTCTGGCGATACTGATATGACAGTGTTTTTAATGTCTTCAATATCATCATAAGCGCCTTGTGTCGAAACATCGATTCGTGTTTCACCATTTTTTAGCGAGCCTGATGGAATCTCCACATTTTGCATCTTCAGGATATTGTTGACGTCTGAAAATGAAAGACCTAAAGCATTTAATTTTGCTGTTTCTATTACTACTTTTATTTCCTTATCAAGTTCCCCTTCAATTTCAAATTTGCTGATCCCGTCAATTCTAGTTAACTTATTTTTATATTGTTCACCAAAAGAGGCCAGTTGCTCATAGCTGTAATTTTCACCGGATAAACTAATCAGAATTCCTGCTGTTGATATTAAGTCGGTGTCGATAACACTATCCATTACACCACTGGGTAAATTAAGCTCAGCATCGGCCATTGTAGTTCTGACATCTTGCATCGCCTTGTCATTTTCTGCATTTTCATCAAACATAACAACCGTAATGCCAAGGCCACTTTTTGCTGTCCCTGTGACTTCATCAATATTGTCAAGTTCCAGCATTTCATCTTCTATCTTTGTCAGAACCAATTCTTTTACATCTTCAGCGCTGGCACCTGGATATGGCGTAATAATCATCGCCACTGGAAATGATACGTCCGGATTTTCTTGTCGTGGCAAATAGTAATAGCTTAATACACCTGCAAAACCAACAATCAAAATCAGAAATAAGGTCACTGCACGATTGTTAATCATCATTCTTATGAATTTTTCCATTGTTTACACCTCTTACTCTGCTTCTACAATAACGACTTCTGTTCCATCCGTTAATTTTTTCATACCGCCTACAACAACTTCTGTTCCCGGTTTTACACCTTCGATTTGTAGTTCAAAGCCATTCACACCAGCAATTGCTACAGTTCTCTTAAATGCACGTCCTTCTTCAACAACATAAACAAATTTTTCACCATCAGACAGTACAGCTGTTGTTGGGATCCAAACACCATCTTCATTGCCTGTTGTAAAAGCAACATCAGTTATTGCACCAATGCGGAAGCCATAACCTTCAACACGAACCTTTACCAAGTAGGTTCTTGTTGCCATATCCGGTACATCGTTTATTTCAACAATTACACCCTCAAAGCTTAATCCATCGTCCTCTATCACAACTGGTGTTTCCATTGCTATCGAGTCAATGTCCGTCTCCGACACACCAACTTGGACAACTTGTGTTTCGCTGCGCATCATAACAACTGGTTTTTGGGCACCCATCAACTCGCCAACTTCAAATTCCGTACCTAAAACGACACCGTCCTCCTTAGCGATCAAAACAGCATCATCAAGTAATCTGTTATTAATTTCATAACCCGCTTGAGCCGCTTTAGACCCTTCTCTTGCTTGCGCCAATGAGCTTTCCGATATATCGTAATTCAATTGCATTTGATCTAATTGGTTCTTAGAAATCCCACCTGATTCATATAACTGCTTCATTTTATCCAGTTGGTCTTTGTTATAAGCCCATGACTCCTCAGCTTTTTTGACATCCTTCTGAGCTGATTGCAATTGAGCAGATGCGGAACTTAACTGTAGTGACAAATCTGTATTCTCCATCGTTGCCAGTACGTCACCCACTTTAACAGAATCTCCCGGTTTTACATTTAAAGTTTCCAAACGGCCACCTGTTTTGAAGGCATAAGCCACTTGGTCTTCCGGCACCACCATCCCTTTATACTTCAAGTCGACTTGTCTGTTTACTTCTTCTACTGATATTGCTTCTACTGGAATTCCTTGTGATGGCTCTAATACTTCTGCATTTGCTTTGCATCCTACCAAACTAAAACTCATTATTCCTATTAATCCAACTATCATTGCATATTTTCTTGCGTTCATTTTAACGCCTCCTATATTTTTAGCAATAGAATCGTTATAATTCTGTTTTAAAAGCACAAATTCTTATTAAAGTCATTCTATTGCAATTTGATTCGTATTAAAACTTAAAAACAAGTGATGTTTCCATCACTCATATTATATATTCTCATATTTACCAGCAAACACCACTCGTAATTGATTTAACAGGACCACCTCTGCCTCTGCTAGGCTCGCATCACCAAGGATCATGTATTCTATTCCAACTTGTTCAATTAAAGTTATCACACAATCAGCCAAATGATTTAGTGAAAAAGCACATAGTCTTAGATTGGTTCTTTCAAAAATTTCCAATACCTTTTTCACATACTCATATTCAGTAATATGATACTCTTTTTTCTTACACCTTATGTTTTCCCTGTCATCTACAAGAGACATCAAATAAAACTGTTTGATCAATTGCCTGTCCCTTACAACCATATCTTCTCTTGTCAGTAACAGCAGCTCACACATTGCACTTGAAATTCCATTCTCTAAGGCACTTAGAATTTTGGCTTCATCTAATCTATCTACATTATATAAATGAATAAATGCAGAAACAAATAACTCCATTTTAGATGAATAATACCCATATAGCGTACTTGTGCCAACACCCGCTTCTTCGGCGATACCCTTTATAGAGGTCTTTTCAAATCCATTTGCTCTAAAAATTGTACGACTTGCCTCCAAAATACGGAGCCTGGTTTGTTCTTTTTCTTCAGCTGATATCTTTGCCATAATCTTCTCTCCTTCTGTATAGATAATATATAGCAAACCAATTCGGATTACAAGCGTTTTTTCAAGAGTTTATATTTAATTAATAAATTATTTACAATTTCATTTTATTATCTCTAAAATATTTTGGACCATCTTTTCCCTTTGGTAATCGAGTAGCATCTCTATATCCATGTTCGTAAAAGATAGCTCTGCACTCTCATATAAACTTTTGAAGGTTTCATCTTCAGGATCGATATACCAGAATACCAATGTATTAGACAGATCAAGAAGTGCCGGCATCGCATAAAAATCCATACCAGGCGGTCCATCCATAAACCAAGCTCTGAATACACCAAGTATCTTTTTACGGTCACCCAATCCCATCACGGATGTATAGAGCGGATCATCAAACGGTAGTTGAATAAGTTCACTATCCATTTCAATGGTGTCTTCTACTTTTGGTACACAGTCGTATCCAGCGGTCAACGGTTCTTTGTCGGTTAATCCGAACAGAAACTCTATATCCATCGGATTACCAACTACCCGCTCATACCGTTCTTTACCATCTGTCAACAAATACGGTTCATTGGAAAACTTCGCGACAATAATCGGCAAACGCTGGTCCTCAGGCCAATCGATATCCATTTTACTTAAATACACTCTATGATGGTTGTGTTGAGCCAAAATAACACCTACAGGTTCTAAGGTGTCTTCATATAACACAATATGAATCGCGCCGTGAATATCCAATTCGTGCCAGGTCATCGGATTTCCAAGGAGCCCTGCACCCGCTTTTTTCCACCAAGTCGTTCCCTCTGGCAAACCGCTATAGGGATATGCAAAACTGTATTTTAAATACAGCAACGATACAGAAGCATCCTCCGATTCAAGAGTGCTTCTGTACACTCTTCCATACACTTTAGATGGGATTTCCGTTGAATCCTCTAGACTATTAAGTAATGATTTGTAGTCTACTTGATAATCTAAGTAATATGATTTCTTATCCTTGTTCTCTATTAAATCAGCTTTGGTCACATCAGTTTTTATCAACGTTTTTTTATCGTCCAAACTATACAGTGTAGAATTCTCAACATATTGTTCATAGAAATCTACTGGCTTATAGCTATCTTTGGCAACATAAACCCTTGGCATATAACGTTCTAAAAGTTCTGTTGCTATGGATTCTTCTTGTGATATGTTTTCCATTGTTATGTCTGCATTTAAAATCATCGTTTCAAAATCTAGATCGCTACTTGGTCGATTGATATAGGTGTTGAGCCCAAGTAGTACTATCATGATAATGATAAGTATTGTGTAATGTTTGATTTTAAGCTTCTTTAGGTTATTCATTTTGCACCTTCGATTCTTCGAGGAGTAGTCAACGTTATGTATATACCCAAGATTGCGGGATTGTAGCAAAATTGCACTGCTTCTCTGGTCGCGTTGCTTCGCCAATGCATGTATATAAAAAGGGGTACTACCTGAGAAAGTACTCTCTCATATGCGGTTCTTTAATTTATCATCTCTTCATAACTCCAAGAACAGCCGAGCAACAGTTACTGCGTTTATAGTCGGTAGCTACTCGCTGAAGCGAGTACCGTTTATTTTTGCATCATGAAACGTGCTGCAAAATTGCACTGCTTCTTTGGTCGCTGGCCTCTAATGAAGCGTTGCTTGTGAGTACGAGAACAGCGAGCAATATTCACTGCGTTCACATTGCTCAGCTCGCGTTGCTTCGCCAATGCGTGTATACAAAAGGGGCACTACCTGAGAAAATACTCTCTCATATGCGGTTCTTTAATATATCATCTCTTCATAACTCCAAGAACAGCCGAGCAACACTCGCTACGTTCGCGTCGCTCTGGTCGCTAGCGCGCCCAATACACAAAAGAGAATAAACCCAAGGGTATGGATGCATCCATACCCTTGGGTTTATTCTCTTTTGTGTGCTGTTCTTGTTTTTCACGTAAAAAAACCCCCTGCTAAAAAGCAGAGGGTCTAACATTCAATATTATAATTATAATACTACGATGTTTTCAGCTTGAGGACCTTTAGGACCTTGAGCGATTTCGAAAGCAACTTTTTGGCCTTCTTCTAAAGTTTTGAATCCGTCAACTTGGATTTGAGAGAAATGTGCAAATACATCTACTCCGTCATCTCCTGTAATAAAACCAAAACCTTTGTCTGCGTTAAACCATTTTACTGTACCGTTCATATCGAGTACCTCCTAATTTTTTTTCTTAAATCTTTCATAACAAATCACACTTACTTTCTGACTTAGGAGTATTCGAATACAGTACTAATCAAAAAATATTATGTTCAATTTCCTTATGTAATTTAAGTTCCACAGTTAGAATAACATGTAACATCTTCAAAGTCAACAATTTACACCACTTTATCTTATTTGTTAAATGAATTGTTATATATTAAAATTTTAAAACAATGTTCTGATTTGACCGTAAGCTATTAGGTAGTTGTTTAATTACACCACCACATTGACAAGTTCAATATTATTAAGCAAAACATTTTTTTCCAATCTTGATTAATAGCTGTTTAGAGCATCATATTTCGGGTATTATCTACTAATTAGAGATAAAAAACCTATGCAGTTAATAACCGCATAGGTTTATGTATCTCATTTTATTTTTTTTGTGATAACAACTGATATTGTGAGTAACTAAAAAATATCAATCCAATCCAAATCATTACAAAAGGAATTAGATCCGACTGTTCAAATGGCTCTCCAAATACCACAACCCCTAAAAACAGCATGATTGTTGGCGCTATATATTGTAAAAAGCCAACTACACTTAAAGGTAACCTCTTCGTTCCCTCAGCATACAGTAAAAGTGGTGTTGCCGTCGCTATACCACTGAAAGCAATCAACAACCAGAAGTGCCATGGTAAATTTCCACTGATACCAATATTTTGAGTTTCAGCCCAAATAATATATCCCAGTGCTGGAACACCAATAACCAATGTTTCGAAAGCAAGACCATTTAACGAATCCAAAGTTGATTTCTTCTTTAATAAGCCATACATCGCAAATGAAAAAGCCAAAACAAGAGCAATATAAGGCACTTGTCCGTAGTATAAGGACTTCATCAACACCCCTGTGGTCGCAAGGGTGATTCCTATCGTTTGCAGTTTGGTCAGACGCTCTTTATAAAACACAGCACCAAATACCGTCAACACTAAGGGATTAATGAAATACCCCAAACTACTTTCAATGACATAGTCATTATTCACTGCCCATATATAGAGAAGCCAGTTAATTGATATAAAAAATGCCGGCCCCATAATGTTGATCCAATTTTTAGGGGTAGAGATAATTTCCTTATATTTTGGCAATAATTCTCTTACAGCTAAAATAATCATCACAAATAAAAAGGACCAAACAACACGCTGAGCAAATATTTGATAAGGGCTGATGGCTTTGACAAGCTTCCAGTACAGAGGCAACAATCCCCACAATACAAAAGCTGCCACACCCATAATGAGGCCCTCAACATATCTTTTATGTTCCATGATGTGCACCTTACCTTCCTTGAAATCTTATGCACACTCACTGTACCATAAAAAATTGTTATATTCTATTCTTACAAGGAAAAATCCTCTATTAGCTGCAGAAACTTTTTTTCTGTCAATATTTCATTTGTAATAAACTGCCCCTTTATAAACAGACTGTAAGTCGTAAAAGGTGCTGGCGATGCTTGCGCTTCTTCGGCTGTTTCAAGTTTTATTCTTTTAAAGGAAAGATTTCGCTTAATCGCTATCTCTTCAATGAGTCGTGCATATTTTTCTGCGTGAGGACATTGGTGGGTATGGTATAAAACAACGTCTTCAACCAGTGTCATCGATTTCTTGACAACATCCCTAAAGGCTGGTTCAGAAACCTTATCTTTAAAAGGAAGACATAACAATTCATATTGACCATACGCTTCATCACACACTTTAAAACCTTTATACTTCAAATACTTAGGATCTGATAAAAACGGCATTTTCTTCTTGGAGCTTAAAATAACAAGACCATCTTTGCCTTTAGATTTTGCATCGTCAATACAAGCGGATAACAACTCATTTGCATGACCCACTCCTTTATATTTCCCCGACACCCAAAAGCAGTTGATATACATAAAATTAGGGGCAACAATTGGTGCAAATGCTGCTTCAGCAGGCAAGTATTCAATGAATACCTTGCCACGAACATCTAGTTTTAAAAAGACCAATCCTTCAGCAAAGCGATTCTTCAGCCATTCTTTTTTTAATGAAACAGTTTTATCGCCTTTCTTTTCCGATAAGGCACAACAAATATGTTCAGTTTCTATATTTGTTGAATCTACAACTTTTAATCCATAATCCATTCTCATCACCTCTAAGCGCAGTATAGCACACTAATTATGACACCGTATTGTCATAATTAATAAAGAACGAAGCACATCCAACTAATTATACTTCTGTCTAATTAGTTGGCGCCGTCGGGCGTCTGTGCCCAGTTCCTTGTTCGTAGGCATAGCCAGCTTGAAACAACTTAACATCTTCTAACTCTTTGGCAACAAAGGTTACGCCATAAGGCTCTCCTGATTCTTTATACCCAGCCGGTACCGTCAGTGCTGGATAACCTGCCGGCGCATACACCCCTGATAACTCGTTACTGAAAGAGGCCAAAACGTCCACTTTATATTTATCCATTAAGTGATTAATGGCCTCTTTTGCGACCATTCTGTTTTTTTCTGCTGTTGTTTCTGCAACTTCAGGTGAAATCGCTTCGCCTAATGCCATTTCATGAAGTTTGTCGCCATATGGCATGCGTATATCCATTTCTTTTGTATTAAATTCATGGATTTCAGCTAAACTATTAAAGGAAGTATGCACTGATTCATTATTCAAGTAAGCTGCCAAGTCATTGACGATGCCATAATTTAGAACTGTCATCATGTCTATATCGAGTGCACTTTCATCCATCTCCACCTGAACCACAGTTGCACCAAGTAATTCTAACTCGCTTATCAGTTGATCATAGGCATCCGATTGAACATCTAAAATACCAATCCGCTTACCTGATAAATATGATTTACTCAAGGTCTCAGGCATGGATTGCTTCAAAAAAATAGATGCTACGTCGTGTTTCAGATCCGATTCGTCTACACCTATACTCGCTTTGAAGACTTGATAGACATCTGTAACCGTACGTCCCATAACACCTAAAGTATCCTGTGCTTCACTGATTGGAATAACCAAGTCACGACTCAATAATCCCAGTGTAGGTTTAATAGCGACAACCGAATTTTGCCCCGCGGGATAAATAAGAGAGCCTGCCGTTTCCGAACCAATGGTCACTGAAGCAAAGTTCATTGCTGATGCAACCGCCGGTCCCGAACTCGAACCACCAACATCGTATTGTCCGTAAGCATTTTTTGTTTGTCCACCTAATGCGGAGAATCCATTACTTGAGGGCATCGACATAAAGTTCGACCACTCACTTAAATTATTTTTTCCCAATATAATAGCATCTTTATTTTTTAACTGTTTTACCACAAATGCATCTCGCGATGTTGTCAAATCCTTCAAGGCATATGATCCAGCAGTCGTATTCATGTTAAGTGCTGAAACATTATCCTTTACCAACACAATAATTCCCGCTAACTCTCCAACAGGTTCTCCGGATTGAATCCGTCTATCTAAAGCCCTCGCTTCTTCAAGTGCCAAGGGATTTAACTGTATGACAGAATGGTAATAGCCATCGTAAGTCTTTATTCGTTCTGCATAAAGCAGTAGAATTTCTTCAACAGTTATCTTTTGCTCTTTAACAAGGCTTTGAACATCGGTGACAGCTTTGCCAAGGACCAAGCCACGTACGCGGTTTTTTTCCTCTTGAGACTGTAGTGACAACGCTTCATCGACTGGAGAAAAATCCAAAGGTCTAGCAACCGAGGAAATAACTTCATTCTCATACTGTAATTTTATCTGATCCATGCTGTCCTCCATTTTTTTGAACCATACCATACCAATGGCAGCCGTCACAATCAATACTGAAATTATGATATAGAGTATTTTTTTCATTATTAAACTCCTCTTTATTTATATATTAAATATACCCTATACCAAAAGTCTTAAGTTTTCCTAAAGACCTGATTAAAAAATATGAAAATAGGTATATAACTATAAGTAGAATATTTTAAGGAGGAAACTTATGGCTACAATTGTTGGATCGCAAACAGAAAAAAATCTATTGAAAGCATTTGCTGGAGAATCTCAAGCAAAGAATCGTTACACTTTTTTTGCAAAACAAGCAAAAAAAGAAGGCTATGAACAAATTTCAGCGTTATTCCTTGAAACCGCACTTAATGAGGAACAGCATGCAAAGACATTTTTTAAGTTTTTGACATCTGGAAATCCAGTCGAAATCACTGCAGCTTACCCTGCGGGTATCATTGGTACCACAGTTGATAATTTACTTGCAGCTGCTGCTGGAGAAAATGAGGAATGGACAGAGCTTTATCCTGAATTTGCACGTATTGCTGACGAAGAATGCTTTGCTGAAGTCGCAAGAGCTTTTAGAAATATCGCAAAGGTTGAAAAAGAACATGAAGCACGTTATAACACCCTTGCAGAAAATATCAAACAAGACAAAGTGTTTAAAAAAGAAGAAACGACTCGCTGGAAGTGTCGTAAATGCGGTCATGTTCATGAAGGCAAAGAAGCGCCTGAAATGTGTCCGACATGCGATCATCCACAAGGGTATTTCGAGAAAAAAGAAGCGAACTATTAGTGAATATATTATAAACAACAAAAAGTATGAAGACCAATTCGGTTTTCATACTTTTTAAGTTTTAGGAACATCTATGTCATGATCCTATGCATACGCTTTTTTTAATTGTGCCATATGAAGTTTCCACTAACTACTTATCTGTATTCTTAAATGACGCCTTATGTATATACATTTTAGAATCCGCACAGTTGACAACGTCTTCATAAGTGACCTGATTGCACAAGTTAGTATCATGATAGCCAATACTATATCCCACTAGATCTCCCATTACCGATTTTAACCGAGTCATATAATCCTCAAATTGCTCTGTAGTCAAGACTTTAGACACTATAATAAATTCATCGCCACCATAACGCGCCACTATTTTTTCTTTACCAAATACCTCTTGCAGTCTTTTACCAAATTCAGCCAATGTTTTATCCCCTGCACGATGTCCATGAATGTCATTGATTTTTTTAAAGTCATTCAAATCAATCATCATCACTCCAAATGATTGCCTGTCTACTATTAAGCGCTCAATATATTGATCCACTCTTATCCTACTGTATAATCCCGTTATATAATCATGGGAAGTTGAAACTGTTTCATTGAAAATATACGTTATGACCACGATGACAGCCATTGTCGGCCACATAATAAAAGCACCGAATATCATAACCTGTAATCCTGCCGCGATTGATGGCACAACAACAAATAGTAAAATGGAAAATACTACTTCCCTTTGTATTTCTCTACGATGTTTGTAAGCAAGCGCTGATATATAAATAAGTACACCACTGTTCAATATAATAATTAACCACATCAACGGCTCTCTTGAATAAACATTCATTTGGTCGACGCTGAATATCACTGGCACAAAGAAATTGATACCGATCAGCACCGTATTTATAATCATTATGGGTAAATAGTACAACCGACGTTTCAATCGCTGTGTGTCACCAAAAATTTTGAAATCGACATAGGTAGCCCACGCTGTTGTAATTAAAGGCATTGACCACGCAAAAATCATGTTAGTTCCATAGTTCAAATAATAATTCAATCTGCCTGGCAAATGATCGAATTGCCAAGAGAATATTTCCAAAATCAGCATTAAAATATTTATCCATACTATACGCTTAAACAACAGTGTCGATACACCAACCGTTTCTTTTCTTAAACGCATCAGAAATAGAATCATGGTCAATAACATAATCGAAAATAAACTGATATCAAACCTTAAAAATTGTTCTATCATTAATCTACCACCTATCTATTTGTCACCCAAAATATGGACTGTTTTTTTCAATACAAGTTCTTACGAGGAAAAAACTCCTCGCAAGTCGATTTAACTTGGTAAGGAGTTTTTAGTGTAATTTTTATTTTACTGATGCCAACAGGCCTTCAGATTCTTTTTTATTTATCTTTCTAACAATCACGGTAAAGATTAAACCAATTACAGCAAAACCCGCAGCAATAAGGAAGGTTTGACTAAGGCCATTTGCCATAGACTTCATCACTGGTCCAAGCAATGCAGCAATACCATACGCTTGGAATATCACACCATAATTCGCACCAAGATTCTTCACTCCATAGAATTCACTTGTAATAGTCGGGAAAACTGATAAAAGTCCTCCAAAACTACACGCAACACCTGATAGGCAAATGAAAAACGTAATGACATTCAATGGTACGATGCTCATATATAACAGACACCCGATAGTGATGATAAACATAATCATAACCACCTGAATACGTCCTAACTTATCTGATATAGTTCCCCATGCCAATCGACCTCCAGCATTAAATAATGCAATGATACCTACTGCATTTGCCGCGACCATAGGAGTAAGACCAACCATTTCCACACCGATATTTTTAGCAAGTCCAATGACAAGCAATCCCGGCATACACCCGACTAAGAAAATCAACCAAACAAAATAGAATGATTTTGTTTGCAGCATTTCTTTTACCGTCAAACTTGGTTCTTCCACAAGGATTTGTGCTGTCGAATTATTTGATCCAACTGGCCCTTCAGGCAATTTTAGTAGCTGAGCACCAATCAGTACAAGCACCATATACAATAGACCTAAATATAAAAATGTTTGTGATACACCAACATTTTGAAGTAGCATCGTAATTACTGATTTAAACACCATACTACCGGCACCAAAAGCACCTACAGCAATACCAGTGATAAATCCTTTTTTATCTGGAAACCACTTAACGCAAGTTGATAGCGGACACACATATGCAAATCCAACACCAACGCCAGCCAATACACCGTACGTAATATAAAGGAGTGGAATTGTCGAGGCTATTGATGCAAGCATCACACCAGCACCGTATAAAATACCACCGATCGTTGCGATTTTTCTCGGGCCATATCGATCAACGAGTCTTCCAGATACGATTGTTGAAGCCGCAAACACAAATATTGCTAATGAGTAGGTAAAAACGACCTGATCTTCACCCCACCCATACTTATCCATTAACGGTTGATTAAATAAACTCCATGAATATATGGCACCTAAGCAAACTTGTAATAACACAGCACCGAACACTACCAACCAACCTTGTTTATTGTTGTTTCTCACCTTGTTTATTTCCCCCTCATTCAAAAAAACATATTTCTAATATTATATATTGAATGATTTGAATGCACAAGCATTTTATAAGATTCTACTTTTGATTATTCTTGCCAACGACTGAATACCGCTTTCCAACTCATCAAAACTCGCATAGGAATATGATATTCTTAAAAAATTATTCGGCTGCACATCATAAACATAACCTGGATAAAATAAAATATCTCGTTTTAAGGCTTCTTCAAATACTTTATAAACGCTAATAGAGTCGTTCAGCTGAATCCAAACAAAAAAGCCACCTTTTGGAATCCGCCACGTGGCAATATCACTGAAATAAATCGATAAGAGTTGAAGCGTAAAGTCTCGACGTTTTTTTAATCCTGACCTCATTTCTGCCAAATGTTCCTGGTAAAGACCCGTTTCAAACCATTTTGCAACTGTTAGTTGAGACAAGGAACTTGATCCATAGTCCATTTGCATTTTAATATCTGCGAGACGGTTTATCACCGTTTCCGGTCCAACGACCCAACCAATCCGTAGCCCTGGACTCAAGGTCTTTGATACGCTGCCAATATACAATACATTACCTGCTTGATCAAGACTTTTCAGTGAAGCTGGTGGTTTTTCATCAATCCATAACTCACCATAAACATCATCTTCTACAACTGGTAATTTTTCTTGTGTACATAACTCGATCAACTCTTCCCGTCTTTCTAACGACATAACTGTTCCTGTCGGATTTTGATAGTTGGGAATCGAATACACAATTGACGCTTTATGTTTTTGAAGATGCGGCAAGATCTGATGGCTTTGAAGACCACTGTCATCAATGGGAATTCCGACTCTGCGCATCCCCAACGTTTGTAATATCTGCAGCGAGTATAAGTAAGATGGTTTTTCAACAAATACCGTAGAGCCCCTCTGTAACAAGCCCATTGCTATTAACTGAATTGCTTGTAATGCACCTGAAACAATTAATATTGATGTTGGTGGAGCTTCTATGCCTAGTCCTTTTAAGTATTTACTAATTTCTTTCCTCAAGGAATACATTCCAGTTGGTCCTTCGTACCCTAGACTTTCAATTTCTTTGGATACTTCGGACAACACACACTGCATTTTCTCTTTTGAAAACATAGCAGGGGAAGCCTCGCCTGAGCTTAACCGAAGGATTTCATCACCGATTTCATTATCGTTGATCATCTTGATGGTTTTATAATTTGGTATATGTATGCCATCATCAATGTACTGTTGCCATTTCGCTTGGGTCAGTGTGCCGATTGAATAATTATTTTCTGCAACACAAGTACCGGCTCTTCCACGTCCAACCAATATTCCATCTGCTTTTAGTTCGTCAAGAGCCGACACAATGGTGCTTCTATTCACCTCAAATCGTTCTGCTAATTCTCTTTGAGGTGGTATAACTGCACCAATAGGCCATACGCCGGTCATAATCTTTTCTAAAAAATAACCGACAATTTGATCTCTAATGGGTTGTACTGCTGTTTTATCTGGTTTCCAATCAATTTGAAGCATTTTGCCACCTTCATTGTTTTGTTCTCATTGTACACTTATATAATAATTTTGTGAACATCTTCACTGCGCGTCAAGAATAACATTGCCTGATAAAACAAAGTGAATGGTACGATTTCACCAATTTCGTACTCCTTACCTGCATCTGTTATGTCAACAATCAAATGATCGCTGCTACTACCCACAATATCCATCCCTGCATGAATGGTTCTTAAACTTTCATGATGACCAAAATCTTGGCGTCCAATGCCTAAAAGCGCTCGTTTACGTATGCCTTTATCGACAAAAGTCGGTTTTCCTCCGAAGGCATCCACATAGAATTCGCCCACTGGATGTGATGGTTTTTCCTGAATTTCAATAATTTGTGCCTTCAACACGAAAGTATCAACATGCATATAATCTAAATAACAAAATGACGGTGCCGTTAAATCCCTTGCCAACAAAATACCTTCGCCGACTCTTAAATGATTTACTTTTGATGGCATAACGCCATTTACAACAAGTGGTACTGACGATGTTGCGCCTCCTGAGACTATGTCCAACTCCCGACCAATTTCGGCTTCGATTGCATATGCTAGCGACGCCAAGGATGACATTTTGTCAACAGTCGGTTTAATTGCACCATAACAGCCAAGGTTGGTACCAATACCATATAACTTGATATGAGGTAATTCCTGTTCTACAAATAGTGCAAGTTTCACAAATTCCTCTTCCGCCCAAATGCCTTCTCTTAAGTCGCCTAAGTCAGCCATCAAGACGACATTGTGCATCTTATTATGTT
>Ga0209379_10000484_pt1 | contig 33220 bp, 30 predicted proteins | sample tdDd001_FD_187124 | JGI IMG/M metagenome (GOLD analysis project Ga0209379, IMG submission 187124) | Marine sediment microbial communities from the Atlantic coast under amendment with organic carbon and nitrate - tdDd00.1 (SPAdes)... | ecosystem: Environmental > Aquatic > Marine > Coastal >... | reverse complement strand
TAGTCTTACCTGATGTCTTTAGGGCTTTCAAATGCCCCTTTAAGTCTGATTTGTCCATACTTACAGTTTTAGTAAAGATGATAAATTTTCTTAATTATGATCTTTACACAAAATCTGAGACAGTATCCCTGTAGCCATTTATCCTCCAAAGAACTTGTTCTGTATATAAACTTCATCTGTTTTGCTTAGCGAGCCTCTGCTCGTGGTCACGGGAAACGAATCCCTGCATGAGCCTCCCCCGCTTTGTCACAAAATTTGCATTGGAAAGGGCATCTTATCCAATTTGCTTCTCCCCTTGCTTAGCATTGCTGAAAAGTGCTTAAAAGCCTGGTTGGGTATGACTGTTGTGAACACTTAAGGGTTTTATCCTTTGTGTAGGTAGTGCGTGCTGTAAGTCGCGCAAATTGTCACTCAGCCTCATTGCTTATGGGAACAAGTGTGGGATTGATTATCAGGTGGCAAATTTTTATGCCAAAGCTCTCCCCAAATATGGCTTTGAAATAGTAAGCTTATCTCCCACAAGAAGGTCTTCAACTAGTTTGTAACACACGCTATATGACAAAGGCTGGCCGTAGGTATTCATATGAATGTGCTTTGAATGAGCACGGGAAGTTATCTACTTTAGAATTGTTATGGTTAATTGTAATCCGAAAATAGTTACCTTCCCTTCTTAGAAATTTTGAAACATAAATCAACTAAGGTGCCTACGCCACATAGCGCCGACCGTTATAAATAAGCCGCTAAAAAATCAGAGCAATTCTGACAGCTTTTGTATTATAGAAAGGTAATTTACTTTCTGGCGTGAAAGTATAATTTATTTGTTCTGTTTGATACTGAATTTATCGAAACAGGTTCAGTACGTGTGATAAAAAAATGTTATAGTTTTTCCAATGCGCTTTTTTTTCTAACAAACAAATTGAAATTAAATTTACTAATATACCTATCGATTTAATAAAAATAAACGTAAGGAAATATCAGTATTTTAATATATTTATGATTTAATTTAAAATTAACTAAAAAATAATTATGAGAATATTAGTTTTTTTGCTTTTGATAAGTATTATTGGTATTATATCCTGTGACGAAGATGATACTAAATCTGTTGAATTAATTAGCATTTCAATTAAAACTGCCCCCATAAAAGTTGATTATTATGAAGGTGAAATTTCAGATCTTTCGGGACTTGTAGTAACATTTAATATGGATAATGGCGAGACTGAAGATATAGCATTTTCTGATTTTGCAAGCAAAGGGATAACTTGCTCCCCTGATAATGGAACAGAGCTCACCGCTGAATCAACTGTAGTAATTATTACGGATGCTAAAACGGGGAAGGTTGTAAGTCAGGCTATTACGGTCAGCAATGTAGTGGTGGATGCTATTTCGATAAAAAAGACTCTTACAAAAGTTGATTATTATTTAGGTGAAGCTTTAGATCTGTCGGAACTTGTTGTAAATCTTTCCATGAATAATGGCGAGACTAAAGATGTAGTATTTTCTGATTTTGCAAGTAACGGGATAACTTGTTCTCCAGATAATGGGATAGAGCTTACGAAAGAATCGACAGCGGTAATAATTTCGCATACGAAATCTGCAAATACTGTTAGTCAGGCTATTACAGTTAGTGATATAGTTGCCGCTATTTCAATAAAAATAGCACCCACAAAAGTTGATTATTATATAAGCGAATTTTTAGATCTATCGGGACTTTTACTAACCCTTACAATGGACAATGGTGCGACCGAAGATGTTGCCGTTTCAGATCTTACAAATAAAGGGATAAATTGCTTACCTGTAAATGGAGCAGAACTTACACAAGTATTGACAGGTGTAACAATTACACATTCTGCTTCTGGCAAGAATATAAATCAGTCTATAACAATTAGTACTGTTACAGGTATAAATGTAAAAACACCTCCCACAAAAGTAGATTATTATAAGGGTGAAGATTTAGACCTTTCAGGACTTAGGGTAGAGGTCACTTTAGATAATGGTACCACTAGAGACTTAGCATTTTCTGATTTTGCAAACGGAGGTGTAAAAACTACTCCTGAAAATGGAACAGTGTTAAACAATAAATCAACTGAGATAACAATTAAGCATACCATAACAGGTGAAACTACAATTCAAACTATTAAATTTATTACCTTAACTGACATAGACGGAAATACCTATTCTCTTATTAAAATAGGCAATCAAGTATGGATGCAAGAGAATCTAAAAACTACTAAATACCAAAACGGAGATGATATTGGAACAACAAGCCCTGCTACATTAGATATATCAGCAGAAATAACTCCTAAATATCAGTGGGCATTTGGTGGGGATGAGGCTAATGCAGCTATTTACGGAAGACTATATACAAAGTATGTTACCGTTGATAGTAGAAATGTTTGTCCAGCTGATTGGCATGTTCCTTCCAGTACCGAATTCTATGAACTTGTTAACTATTTGGCTCAAAACGGTCATAATTATGATGAGGAATCAACAAATTATCAAAACAAACTTGGAAAGGCCATTGCTTCCCAGTCAAATTGGACTGCTCAGGATTGGGAGCCAGCTGCCCCAGGTTTCAACAGTGCTACCAACAACTCAAGTGGCTTTACAGGCTTGCCAAGCGGAGTAAGAAGTATTCCGGCTAATGGATTCAGCGGTATGGGGGATATGGCCGCTTGGTGGAGTTCGTCTTCAGATGAAGACGATTTAGGTTACGCTCTTAATATACAGTTCTTCCAAATAGCCGCTCAAGTGGTACAACATGGAGACACAAATTTAGGCTTTTCCATCCGTTGTATCAGAGATTAAATTAAAATTTGCTAATTTAAAATAAAAACGTGTAGTAACAAAAGCTAAATTTCATGGGCGGTTGTGAGCTGTTAGAAAGTTTACTGCAATACATAACAGCAGCAAGCCTCTAAAATGATTCACTTACTCTATCTTTTAAGGAGTTTGAGATTTAAAAATGCAGCTTGCTTGCGGATTACTCACTTTGTTTGTGTGCTCCCCTTGGTCGGGTGATAAGACAACAGTTTTAATCGCCCACGAAACTTAGCAAGACCGTTATAAGTTAATATGGAAACACACCGCTTAATAAAGACATATTTTTTCTATCCTCTCTTAATTGGATTAGTCCTTTTCACGACATTACATTGGTTTGATAGTCAAATTCGCAACTTAGAGGAATCTCTTATTTTCGGTTTAAAATTTGCAACAGGTTTCTCTATAGTAGTAGGCCTTACAAATGTATTTGGAATAAAATTTATAAGGCCAATACTAGATAAGAAGTTCACAAATCACAAAAGACTAGATGCGTTAACAAAGTTTGGATTTGTATTAAGCAGAGAAAATAATATTTACAGTGGAAATATACAAGCTTACAGAACTGAATTCTACTATGCTTATGAAGAGATGGATATCTTAAAATCCAGATATTACATTGTTGTGATATTTGAACAAATATCAAAAGAAAAACACAAAACTCTCAAACCCTGGAAGTTATTTGATAATACTTCTATTGGAGCAAATTATATGGTTGGCTATCATGAATTCATGCTATTCCCACCTAAAACAAGCGATTTATTATCTGATGTTAATGCCTTCTGCTCATACTTGAAAAGAAATAACATTAAAACTGAAGAAACAGTAATAACGTCGGCACTTTAAGGCCACATGATAAACATTTATTAAACTCATAAATAAAAGGCTGTCTCTCCCCGATTGGCAGCCTTACTTATACCTCAAGCTTTCATGGCCTGGATCTAGAGAAACAACTTAAATCCTATTTTAGAGCTTCATAACGATTAGCTTCCCCCCGTTAGCGCGAGCTTGTAGCTCGTGCTCTGCAATGGCAGAAAATGCATAGGCTTAATTAATCCCGACACATCGGGGCCAGCAAGCCATGTAAATTGGCATGGGAAGGATGATCAATTGGGATGAGATTACTTCGTCGTACCTCCTCGCAATGACAAGTAATTCTATCCTCGTCATGTCAATGTGGTTTGAAAAAATAAAAAGGCTGCCTCTCCCCGATTGGCAGCCTTTCTTATATCATCAAAATCATATTACTATACAGACCATTTTTTATTCAAATTCTATCAAAACACATCCAGATGCCTTAATACCAAATTGACTTTAGTTTGATCTATAAAGCTAAATGGTATAATGCCGATGTATGTTGAGTTGAGCTGTAAATGAGCTTGCGAGTTTATGGATCAAATGAAACAACAATCGGTATAAATCCTGATCTGGTAAATTTCTCTTAGCCTGACTCCTTAAGTTTATCAAGTACCCATTTGTTGGTAACACTTTTAGGTCTGATAATTGGCTGACCTAATCCCTGAGCAAGGATATTCTGAGCACAAAATCCCATTACTCTGGACACACCAAATAAAACGGTATAAAAATCGAACTCATTCATCCCGTAATGATTCAGAAGTGAACCCGACATCGCATCAACATTTGGCCATGGGTTTGCTACTTTACCTTCCTTATAATGCATTAAAATATCCGGAACAATTGAGAAGAGTTTCTTTGCAATCTTAAAACAATGATTACTTGCGCAATTGGCATCACCAAAATTCATAAAAGCAGTAAATCGAGGGTCGGTAACACGCAGTACCGCATGCCCGTAACCCGGAATCACATTACCCGAATTAAGAACATCTAAAATATACGCTCTCAACACGTCCTCATCCGGATCTGCTCCAAATTTTTCGTGAATTTTTAGAATAAATCGTAAACATTCCTGGTTTGCTAATCCATGTAATGGCCCGGCCAAGCCGTTAAGTCCGGCAGATACGGCATAATACAAATCCGAAAGAGCTGAATTGACCACCCTCGATGTAAATGCGCTTACATTCCCTCCTTCATGATCGCAATGCAATACCAAATACAGACGCATTAAATCTGCAAAGCCCTCATCATTACTAACACCAAGCATATTTGCCAAATTACCCGACCAATTTAAACTAGAATCGTGTGGAATTAAATGACCATCGCCAAACCTTATTCGATAGATACCCCCTGCAAGTCCTGGTAACTTTGCAAGTATATTCATCGCATCCTCCAGGGTATATTTCCAATATTCAGATTTTTTCAGACCCTTTTGATATTCCTTCTTAAAAACAGACTCATTTTCCATAGATAAAATACCGAGGCTCAACATGGTCATTGGATGCGTATCTTTAGGTAGATTACGCAAGACATCCCAAACATATTGAGGAATTGTGGCACGTTTATTCAAATCATTCTGAAAGTTAACGAGCGATTTCGTATCCGGAAATTTCCCGGTAGACAAGAGAAAAAATATCTCCTCAGGCAACTTATCCGAAAATTCATCTGTGGTATACTCGCTAATATGAAGTCCCGAATAAGGATCAACATAGGATGTGTTACAAGCCAATGCAATCAATCCACGCATGCCACCATATATTTGCCCAACGTTAACTTCCGAAACGACAGAATCACGACCTTTGGCAAAAATATCATTAATTTCTAACTGCAATTCAAGTAAATGATTTTGAATTCCTTCTTTTAGATCAGACATATCCATCAAATTATTAGGTTTAAACACAAATCTACAACACAGTGTATAAGTCTACACTTTATAAGGGAAGTAGGACTCCCTGTAAGTTACAAAAAAACGGCTAATTAAGGAACTCAATACATAGACTACTAGCAGCTTACTGAGTATAAATAGTAAGAATAAACAGACTGTTGGGTTTTTGCTTAGTTTCCCTAGCAAGGCCCAGCTAGGGCGAGTTTAGCTTCGCTGAGCTCCACTTCGTTTCGGTTGTAGCCCCCCGTTAGCGCGAGCTTGTAGCTCGTGCTCTGCAATGGCAGAAAATGCATAGGCTTAATTAATCCCGACACATCGGGACCAGCAAGCCATGTAAATTGGCATGGGAAGGGTGATCAATTGGGATGAGATTACTTCCTCGTACCTCCTCGCAATGACAATGTGGTTTGAAAAAATAAAAAGGCTGCCTCTCCCCGATTGGAAGCCTTTCTTATTTCTAAAGATTTCATGGCCTAGGTCTTTAGAAAAAAACTCAAATCCTGTTTTAAGGTTTCATAAGCATTAGCCTCCTCCAAGCAAACGCACACTTACTAATGCTTCTCCTGAGAATTCGGGATTAGCCCAGCACATCAGGGACTTTACTCATACAATTAGGCTCATAGAAAGGAATTCGTGAGCTCGCATTGCTCGGTTCACCCTCCGGACTTTCTTTTTATAAAAGAACATTTATTAAATTTACAATTGGAGGCACACACAGAATGCAAAGTGGATTAATACCGATTGTTGTTTTGCTTCGCAGATCTACACTTCGTTCCGGTATGTATGAGCCCTAAAATCGCAAGCTCATATACGGCTTAACTCAACAGACATCGGCATTATACTATAATGCTTTATAGCTCAAGCTAAAATCAATCTGGTATAAAACCACAGTTTACACAAAACATTGGCAACAATTTTAACTCAAAGATAAATTTCTATACACATGTTATGGTAGTCGTACCCATCCGGATTTAAATTGCATATCGTTTTTTTGCTGACCTAAGTTTTATCTCATGAAACAGGGAATTCTTCTTATCGGATTATTTACACTAACACTATTACTTCCACTAAGTGAGCTTAGTAGCCAAAATAATATTGAAAAAAGAGTTATTGAGATGCAGGATTCTGACAAACAAATGATGCTATTTCTTTGCGGTGATGTGATGACCGGTCGGGGTATAGACCAAATCCTCCCCCAGCCTGGCAATCCGAAGATCTTTGAATCGTATATGAAAGATGCCAGGGGATATGTAAGCCTTGCAGAGAAAAAAAACGGCCGTATAAAACATCCCGTTAGTTATGGGTATATCTGGGGTGATGCGCTTAAAGAGTTTGACCGTACAAAACCTGATTTAAAGATTATTAATCTTGAAACCAGCATAACCACCCACAATTCATACTGGCCCGGAAAAGGAATCAATTACCGCATGCATCCTGAGAATATAGGATGCCTTTCAGTCCTTGAGAATTTATTCTGTTCGCTGGGAAACAACCACATATTGGATTGGGCTTATAAGGGATTAGCACAAACCATTAACACCCTTGAAAAGGCAGAAATAGAATATGCCGGAGCCGGTATTGATTTTAAAGCTGCAAATCAACCCGCAATAATTGAAATTGAGGGTAAGGGACGAATTGTGGTTTTGTCGTATGGCATGCCTTCGAGTGGCATTTTTTCAAGCTGGGCGGCACAGAAGAACCGACCGGGAGTTAATCTGCTAAAGGATTTATCAGAAGCCGGAATCCGGGAAATTAAGACGCTTGTTGAATCAGTAAAACAAAGCGGAGACATTGTCGTTTTTAGCCTGCATTGGGGAGCTAACTGGGGCTATGAAATACATTCCGATGAAATGGAATTTGTCCACAGCCTTATTGACAGTGCTCAAATTGATGTGTTTCATGGCCATTCTTCACACCATTTTAAAGCCATAGAAGTATACAATAATAAACTGATATTATATGGCTGTGGTGACTTTTTAAATGATTATGAGGGCATTGGAGGAAAAGAGAGTTACAGAGGTGAATTCGCACTTATGTATTTTGCCAAGCTTGATCCGAAAACAGGAAATCTGTTAAAACTGGAAATTACGCCTATGGAAATCAGGAACTTTAGAGCGAATGAGCTTAGTCCTTCAGATTTGCTATGGGTAAAGGACCGGCTTAACCGTGAATGCAAAAGGTATAACAGCTCCGTAAGTCAGCAAAACAACCGCTTACTATTTAATTGGTAAAAATCCATTTATTTTGGATAAGCCCGCTCCCTCACGAGTCCTCTCGTGAGGTGTAAGTTCAAAAGATACAACAACTACACTGTTGTTATAAACCAGTTAGGCACAAGCGAAGGAGCGACCGTGCAACAATGAAACTAAACCGATAAAAAAAGCAAAATGAAAATATTAGTATTTGGAGCAGGTGTTATTGGTAGTTATTATGCTACCAAATTATATCAATCAAGAATTGATGTGTCAATTCTTGCCAGAGGTGAAAAATTTCAAAATATAAAGGAGAATGGAATAGTCATCGAAGACTTTTTCACCGGTGAACAGACAGTTTCAAAAATCCATGTTATTGACAAGCCTGATAATGAAGCATATGATCTTATCATGGTCATTATTCAAATGGTGCATATCAATAATGTATTACCTGTTTTATCTGAATTTAAGAATGCAAAATCTTTCTTGTTTATTGGTAATAATGTTAATGGATTTGAAAACATAAGCAAACAACTAGGCCATGATAAAATACTTGCAGGATTTGGTGCTGTTGGAGGAAAGAGAAATGGGCATAAGGTTTTGTTTGCTGATGCCGATCCTAAAAAGCCAAATAAAAAGGCTCCTATTGTTTTGGGCAAAGTAAACGCATTCAGTAATCAGAAATTTGAAAATATAAAAGAGCTTTTTGAATCAGCAAATATAAAAGTAGAAGCAGTGGATGATATTGATGGCTGGTTAAAAACCCATGCTGCAATGATATTGGGGCTTGCCAGTGCGGCCTACAAAAGAGATAATATGAAAAGTGTTGCTAACGACAAGGAATTGGTTAAACTGATTGTTAAGGCTTTACGTGAATCGATGAATGTATTGAAATCATTAGGTGTAACAATTGTTCCGAAAAGAAACAGAAACCTACATTTCTTCCCTGATTTCTTACTGGAATTCATTTTCAGAAAATTGCTTAATTCCGAATATGCTGAAATAGCTATTGCAGGACATGCTATGGCTGCTCGAACCGAGATGAGAGCACTTGCAGATGGTTTCCTGGTTCACTGTCAGAAATCAAATATTGACTATGGAGCTTTCAAAAAACTAACTGGTTACATTTAGTCTATAAAAAATATGTATCTCAACTTAATGATAGTGTAACTTTGATAGATAAACCGTTTGAAAGGAAAAATCGCAAGTGGCTTTGAAAACCCAGCCTACTCATATTGGCAAACCGTTGTGTTCATGCAAAACAAGGATGATAAACTAAAAGAACAATAATATGGCAATTCCAACATCGAGAACAAAAGAAAGCCCGGAAATAAAAATCAATGCAGAACTATGCAATGGATGCGGACTATGTGTTTCTGTATGTAGTGACTCCAGCCTGACTATTGAAAACGAAAAAGTCAAAAGAAGTCAGACTTCTGTTTTTGATTGTTTGGGATGTGGCCATTGCATGGCCATTTGTCCAACAGGAGCAATAGAAATATTGGGGCGAGAGCTTTCTCCGGCAGACTTGTACGATTTACCAAAGCAAGATCGTATTTCTGGTTACGAACAGCTTTTATCATTATTACAGCGGCGCAGAAGCATAAGAGATTTTAAAGATGAGAATGTTGAGCCCGAATTCATTGAAAAAATATTGACCGCAGCTAAAACAGCGCCAATGGGCTTACCGCCTTCTGATGTTAATGTATTGATTTTAGACGGCAAGAAGAAAACAAGGGCTTTTGCAAGAGATTATTCGGATTATCTAAAAGGCTTGAAGTTTATGACTAGTAAGGTTTTTTTAGCCATAATGCGTCCATTTTGGGGCAAAGCGAACGATGAAATGTTCAAAGGATTCATGAAACCACTTTTTAGCGCATATATAGATGATATGGACAAAGGAATTAATACCATTAATTATGATGCTCCTCTAGCAATGTATTTCTACGGCTCTCCATATTGCGACCCTGCTGACCCTATTATAGCTGCTACTTATGCTATGATAGCTGCAGAATCTCTCGGATTGGGAACATGTATGCTTGGAGCAGTTCATCCATTTATTCAAAATGGCAGAAAAGCTAAAAAATTCAGAGAAAGTCATAATATTAAATGCAAAAGTAAGGAAGGCTTATTTGTGATATTTGGACATCCAAAATTTAAATACAAAAAAGGGATTAATAGAACTTTCGCATCAGTAAGAATGATTGATTGAAAAGCCCCCCCTACCGCACGAGTCCTCTCGTGTGGTGTAAGTACAAAAGAGCAAAGATCACTAGAACGATCCGTAAGTGTGAGTTTTAAAAAGATGATGGTTTTATTAATAACGAAGCGCGCGAAGGGATTCGTGCGGTAGCTGGGGAAACTTAGAAAGACCGTTATGACACAAATATTTTCATATAGTACTCTTAAATGATTAAATTGAATTAATGCATTAGTATTTCACTTTTCTTGATTTTAAACCTTAAAATCTAGTATGATGAAAAATTCTTCCCCAAGTAAGGTTAATTTAGAGGTTGAAAAAGCTGCGATTCAAACAGTAATTAACGATCATCTGGATGCTGTCGATTCATTAGATGTTGCCCGTTTACTTAATTGCGCGACTGACGATCATGTGGAAATGCCTCCGAATATGTCTAGACTCGTTGGCAAACAAGCATATGGTGAATACTTCTCCACATGGATAGGTTTCTTTAAAAGTTTAAAGCAAAAGGAAATGTCATTTGTGCCAGATGAGTTTGTTGTGACGGGTGATTGGGCTTTTCAGATTGGTACATACTCAACAAAATTTACACTGCAAAATGATTCCTTAATCGAGGATACCGGTAACTATGTCTGGATATTTAATAAAGACCCTAATGGAAATTGGAAATGGGCAAGGGTAATTTCAAATTCTACCAAACAAATACCAAATGCTGAATAGTAATGGAAAATTTACGTGCCATAACAATAGATAAAAGGCATTGAAACGCCTTTTATCAAGACCGTTGAAAAAATATAAGGCTGCCTCTCCCCGATTGGCTGCCTTTCTTATATCCTTCCCTCTCCTATTCATAAGTTGACAGGAAATCAAATTTGCTTCTGCATAAGAATGATGGAAATTATTTTATAATAGCTTATTCAAAAGTATTAACTTGAGTATTCAAAACACAACTTACTGGTCGACAAGCAAATGAAATTACTCAAAAGATGTTCTTACACAGACTTGAATTTGATTTTTTTGTCGTCTTTAATTCAAAATTAAATAACAAATTATGAAAAAAGGAAATTGGGTTATTGTGATATTAGTTGTTTTAATCATTGCTAATAATGGTTTATTTGCACAACAAGAAAACTTAATATCAAGAAGTTTTCAAGAAGATATAGAAAAGTTAATGCTTGAAAAAAATGTTCCAGCCTTAGGAATAGGGATCATTGAAGATGGAGTACTACGCCAAGTTAAAGTTTATGGAGAGCTTAAAAAAAATACTCCTGCTCACAACAATGCAATCTTTAATGTAGCCTCCTTAAGTAAACCAATTACAACATTATTAACATTACGATTAGTTAGCAATGGTGATTGGGATTTAGACAAGCCTCTTTATCATTATTGGGTCGATTCTGATGTTAAAGATGACCCTTTGCATAAAAAACTTACTACACGACATGTATTAACTCACCAAACAGGCTTTGATAATTGGAGAAGAATGCATAAATCAAAAAAATTAACCTTCAATTTTGAACCAGGAACGCAATGTAAATACTCTGGCGAAGGTTTTGAATATCTTAGACATGCCATGGAACAAAAGTTTAACAAACCCATTGAAGAACTTGTAGATTCCATCATATTTAAGCCTTACGGGATGAATGATAGTAGATTGTTATGGGATGAATATATGCATAAATTAAGATACGCTGAAGAACACAATAAAGAAGGTGAGCCCTATAATTTAAGGAAAAGAGTAAAAGATGCATGTGCTTCAGATGATGTTCTCACTACCATAGAAGACTATGGATTGTTCGGAGTAAATGTGATGAAAGGAACAGGAATAACTAAAGAGCTATATAATGATATGATCAGACTTCAAGCGATTGTAAATGAAAACGGAGGCTTTGGATTAGGTTGGTATATAAAACAAAATTTCTACAAAGGTGAATATGCATTAACGCATACAGGTAGTGATGCAGGAGTTGCCACAAAAGTTATACTTTTGCCAGAATCTAAACTCGGGATTGTTATGTTTACAAATGGAGATAATGGTTTTGACATTATTAAAAAAGTTGAAGCCGCATTTTTTGCTTCAGCAAATTAAATTGTAGAAAAAAAAAACACTTTGCTTAATAAAGCATATAAAAAGACAGGCGGTACAGCAATAAATTCAAGGCTTGTAGCCCGCTTCAACCTTCTTGTAACTTGCTAGGAATGAAACCCATAATCGGCAACTATTCATAGCACCAACCGTTAAAAATAAAAAGGCTGCCATTCGACAATTGGCAGCCTTACTTATATCATCAAAATTAAGAAGGCATTACTTCACATCAGTCTAGGGGCTTCATAAATATTTGAGAAAGAACAGAAAACAACTTATTTTAGAGTTTTTAGATTCATTCCGAATCTATACAAAAACAAGGGATTTGCAGAAAATGAATAAACACCATGCTATGTTCCAAAATAAGCGTCGATCAATTCGATTGAAAGGATTCAATTATGCCCAGGAAGGATTTTATTTCATAACAATCTGTTGTCAGGACAGGGCCTGTTTGTTTGGTGAAATTAGCCAGGGTAAAATGATATTAAATGAGTCCGGTTCTATGGTTTCAGCAGAATGGATGGCGTTAATAAAACGATTCCATAATATAAGATTGCACACCCATATTGTCATGCCCAACCATTTTCATGGCATATTGGAAATCGTAGGGGCGTCCCTTGCGGACGTCAAAAACGACAATAGACCAAATATTGGTAGAAACAATAATATTCTGGTTGGGCAACCACAAGGGATTGCCCCAACAGGAAAACCACAAGGGATAGCCCCAACAGGAAAAACCGTTGGCGATATGATGGCCGCATTTAAATCAATAACAAGCGTTAATTACATCCGCGGGGTAAAAACCCAAAATTGGAAAGGATTCAATAGAAAACTGTGGCAACGAAATTATTGGGAACACATCATCCGAAACGAAGATTCCTTTCATCATATTTCGGAATACATTTCAAATAATCCTCGTAAATGGACTGAGGACAAATTGAATATGAACCGACCAGATTAGGATAGAGAAAAGGCAGCCTTTCTTATACCTCAAGATTTCATGGACCAGATCTTTAGAGAAAAAGCTTAAACCCTATTCTAATTTTCATAAACATCAGCTTCATCCAGGAAAACTCACCCTTACTAATTTCCTGATAATACGTGACTTTTATCCTGCCTTTAGTCCTGTGGCAAACTGCCATGGTAAATGGTCCATTTTTTTTGTGCCGATATTCTACCTGGTCTCTTTCCGATTAAGCAGAACACTTAGTAGACTTAAAAACATTCTGTTTACAATCTTATTTTCTTTAATTTGGTAGTACTGAAATAAAGGTGGTTACGACTCCAATTGATTAGGATAAGAACACCTTTCAGGTAACTATATCAGAAATAAGAAGCATAGGCTTGTTATAAACAAGTTAGCGGTCAGATTTTGTAATATGACACAAAGAGAATTACAACTAATTATTTTTTGGGAATTAGCCTATTTCCATTTTAGAGAAATCAAATAGGAGATATAAAAAGGATTTATAACTGTAAAAGGAGAAATTATGGAAACAAAAACATTAGGTTTTATTGGCGGTGGAAGAATTGCTAAAATTTTTCTGAAAGCATTATCAAACAAGCAGTTTAATCTCTCATTAGTTACTGTTTACGACATCAATCCAAGCGTTTTGAATGCACTTCATAAACAGTTCCCAAAAATTCAAGTGACGGATTCATTACAATTGGTCGCCAGTCAGGAAATTGTTGTTATAGCTTTGCACCCACCTGCAATTAAGGAAACTATGGAGCAAATAAAAGAACACGTTACAAAAGATACACAAGTGATATCATTAGCTCCTAAAATAAGTATCGATAAAATATCAACAAAACTACTGACAAACAATATTGTACGAATGATTCCTAATGCGACTTCGTATATAAACGAAGGTTATAATCCAGTTTCTTTTTCTAATGCCTTTTCTGCAACTAAAAAGCAATCCCTATTGGAAATATTAAATCTGTTAGGAAAGACTTTTGAAGTACAGGAAAGTAAACTTGAAGCCTATGCCATTGTATCAGCTATGTTGCCTACTTACTTCTGGTTTCAGTGGGAAGAGATGCAAACTCTTGGAGAGCTAATGGGATTGGATGAAGAAGAGAGTAAGAATGCCGTTAAAGAAACATTAATGTCGGCAATTAGATTGTTTTATGATTCGGAGTTAAACAGCAATGAAGTTATTGATTTAATTCCTGTAAAACCTATAGGCGAATTTGAAACGCAAATTACTGAAATATACAAAACCAAACTTATGGGACTGTTTGAAAAAATCAAATCATAAAATATACGATAATATTAAACTATGTTTAATTAATAAGGTGATGCTTAAAAATCCCTTACTGGGCATAACGCCGACCGTTGTAGGCTATTGAAATAAACAATTTTCACCATTATTCATTTCACAAAATGACAACATTAGTAGTTGGTGCAAGTGGCCCCCGCTACCGCACGATTTTATCGTGTGGGAATAAAATAAAGTAACATTTAGCAAACTGGAATTTCGTTTTCAAATATTTAATCATCTGTTATCTGCTTAAATTATTATATGAGTCGTAATTATAAGTTTCATAATCCGGAAGGTATTTACTTTGTAAGTTTTGCTGTTGTTGAATGGTTGGATGTGTTTACTAGAAGCGAATACAAAGACATCATAATCGATAGCTTACATTATTGCCAAAAGAATAAGGGGATGGAAATATTTGCTTGGTGTATAATGACTAATCATGTTCATTTAGTTTTTAGAAGTGCAAATGGTCAAAAACCAGAATTAGTTTTAGGCGACTTTAAGCGATTTACCAGTAAAGCAATTGTTGCTGCAATAAAAAATAATGATAGAGAAAGCAGAAAAGAGTGCTTGTTGGATCACTTTTTTAAAGCAGGAGTTAAGTCATCTAACGTTAAGATGTATCAATTTTGGAGGCATGATAATAAACCTATTGAATTGTGGAGTAATAAAGTAATTGATGAAAAAATTAATTACATACATAACAATCCAGTGGAGGATGGCTTAGTTTCTTATCCAGAAGATTATGCATATAGTAGTGCAAGAGACTATAGAGGAGATAAAGGAATTTTAGATGGCGTTATTGTGGCAATATAGTAACCACACGATACAATCGTGCGGTAGCTGCGTTATGGATTTGATTATCCATTTGGACTATTTTTAGTTGATAATTCTAGTTTTGAAATTGAAGAATTTGAGATTAAATAATTACGTGCTACAATACACACTAATATGCCTCGAGCACATAGCGCGGAAGGTTGGCCACAACTTATAGATAAGATGGAATTTAAACAAGATACTTTTATAACATTTATAAAGAATTCGAAGCTTCCTTTTGTGTTTGTTTGGCCTTTAAATATTGGATTCCTAATTGTTCTTGTATTTATGATTCTTCATACTTCCGATACAAATTTGGGCTCTACAATAATTGGAATTTCATTTGTAACACTGGGATTTATCGGTATGAAAGGGTTTATGTACGGGATGAATTACAAAATGTATTCAGCAGGAGGACAAGCCATCAGAGATCTTAAAGACAGTAAGAAAATAGTTTTGAGAGAAATTCGAGTCTATATTAAAGGCTTTGACGTATTCAATCAGACGAAAATGATTCCTCCAAATATCAATAAAACTATTTATGACTTTAATAATTCAGATATAGTACTGACCGAAAAGTCTATGATATTAATGGGTAAAGGATTTGGATTGGGTTTCGTAGGATACGCATATCCTGTAGAATTAATTGTAGACCAAGGAATGACAAGTCTACCTAAAGCCAAAATTATTCAATGGTCTGAAAGAAGTTCGAGAATTGAAATCCAAATTGATGATCCTAATTATAAGAAAATTATAAAAATTGAAATAAAGAATGAGATAGATCAAATAAAGCAGTGGCTAAAAAAAGCTAAATTACATAGGAAGTGACGAGCCCCCGATAGTTATCGGGAGCCCAAGAAACTTAGCAATCCGTTGCAGGCAATTGATATAAACAATTTTCACCATTAATCATTTCACAAAATGACAATATTAGTAGTTGGTGCAAGTGGCGCGACCGGAAAGCAGTTGGTAGAGCAACTCTTGAATATGGGGCAAAAAGTTAAGGTGATTGTTCGTTCAACTGGAATAATACCTGATACATGGAAAAATAATGACAAGGTATCAATAATCAAGGCTAGTATCTCGGAGATGAGTGTGGACGAGATGGCAGATTATATAAAAGACTGTCAAGCTGTAGCATCTTGCCTTGGACACAATCTGACTTTTAAGGGAGTCTTTGGCAAGCCTCGCCGGCTTGTAACAGAAACGACCCAACGCTTATGTATTGCTATCAAAGCAAATAAATCTGAGGCATCAACTAAATATGTTCTCATGAATACAGTCGCCAACCGTAATCGCGATCTCAATGAATCAATTTCATTTGCCCAAAGATGCCTAACTGGGTTGCTTCGACATCTGCTTCCTCCGCACCCAGACAATGAAGAGGCTGCAGAATACTTAAGAACCGTCATAGGTCAAAAAGATAATGCCATCGAATGGACTGCGGTTCGGCCTGCAGCATTAATTGATGAGGAAAGTGCATGCGAAATCGAAGTATATCCTTCCCCGATGAGAAGTATCCTAAATGATGGTCAAATCAGTCGAATTAATGTGGGCCACTTTATGGCAGACCTTATCACGAATAATGATATTTGGAACAAGTGGAAGGGACAGATGCCTGTGATCTATAATAAAGGAACAGCATTATATCAGTAAAAGGATACAAGTCAGACATTAAAAATCAGATAAACAAAGACTACAATATAAAATGTTCGAAAAGAATAAAAGCCCAGAGCCTGTTAGCTTGAATGAAGTTCAAGAAATAATTCCAGAAGAATATTAAATTAAGTGTGAGCTCTTTTTATAATGGATGTTTCTTTGTTCCAGATAGTTTAAGACATAATTGAAACACGTTTCATGCTTGCCAAGCAATTCAGGTGGAAAAACCCCTTTTTCTGAGAACAAGCCTTCCAAAAACAGGTTGGCAACAGCCGTAGCCGTATAACCGGTTGTTCGTGCCATAGATGATGTCTGGGTTTCCTGGCAATATTCATCATGCAAGTTGTAAATAATCTCCTCTCTTTCACCTTTGGCATTTTCTCCTTTCAGCCTCACTCTCATTACGGTTAATTCTTCTTCGAACTCACCTAATTTCCATTCGTCGATAAGAATTTTGCTTGTGAAGTCTCTTGGAGCAAGACAAACACCCTTTACCTCTAGCTTTTCCTCACTAAAAAAACCACTTGCTTTTAATACTTTCACATATTCCACATGCCCTGGATAGCGTAAGGTTTTTTCTTTCATATTTGGAATATGAGGCATGGTGTAAATGATCGACCTCAATCCATCCGTATTAAAGGATTCCAGAGTTCCTATCTTATCAAACTCGACATACTCACAATCGGTTAAGGGCTCACGAACGACGATTTCTCCTTGTTCGACATACCTGGCTGGTCGAGTATATTCCTCAATCACATCAACCGGAGAGAAGGGTGCCTTATAGTAAAAAGGCCATCTTTTAGTTTTGGGTAATCCTCCAACCAAACATTCAAAATCGCTTAGTTTCATGATTTCGTTGTAGCGACCCAATATCAGATTGTCCATACCCGGAGCCACACCACAATCAACAATGGCTGCTACATTCTTTTCCTTAGCCAGGGCATCCAATTCAAAAGCATTTTCCGGGAAAAATGAAATATCGACCACATTCACACCCGCCTCAATAATTGCGCGTAAGGTTTTAAATCCCAGAAAGCCGGGCACAGCACAGATGACTAAATCGTATTGCTGCACACAAGTTTTAAGCTCAGGAATACAGCTCACATCAAGCTGGAGGGTTTTTAAAGCATGATGCTTGCGCTTAACCTGATCCAATACAGACTGACTTATATCGGCAAGAGTCACATCATGGCTTTTAGCCATATCAACAGCCATAGCACTCCCCACCATACCAGCACCTAATACAACGATACGATCCATACAAAAGCTTTAAGATTAGAGAAGAATATTAGAAACAGAGCAAAGAGGCTAAGTCTCAAACTCAACAGCCCTTTGATCGTACTCTTATAAAGTTCCGAAATCTCCGGAAAGTAAAAAAATGAATTTTAGCTTGAATCAGGGTACTAAAGGATGAGACATTTTAACTGCCGAATTACAGTCTGGGTTTTGGGGTTTAAAAGCTCTACACTTAATCTTAACTTACTGTTTGAATTAATCCCTTTCAGCAGCAATTTTAGTCACCTCTCCCATTTTACTCATCATGTAGTCATGAGCTTTTTTAGTGTGTGGGATTGTACAATCACTACAATTTTTAAAACCGTTTGTATACATGAAATTTCCTCCACACTTATCTTTCAACATATACAGTGGACAGAAACAAAACAAGCAGTTGAATTCATCCTCATTTAAAATCTTATGACAGGGAAAATATTCACATTTTTTATTTTGGAAAAACTTATAGTTTTCTGACATGGTATTCTGTTTTTATTCGTTTTCTTTTTAATCTTTTACTGTTGATGCATCAGTCAATAAAGCCCACCCAGCTCAAACATGAATAAGTTAGACAGTACAAGTTTGCGTTCCAAAAAAAAAGCAAGCTTTCTCAAATCAAGTAATGAACAATTTTATTCAGTAACATCAACTTTAAATGTGAAATATTTTTGAGCGGTATAACTGAATAAGATCACGATGAGGGTGGTCACAATTTTTGAGGGTGTCGGATACCAGCCAAATGATTCCACAAAAAGTTTCAGGAAAATGTAATTTAAAACCACACTGCCCGTTACAGTTATCCCGTACCTAAGTAACTGGATTCGTTTTCGAAGAAATGAACCAGGAAAACTGATGAATTTTGCCAGCAGAAAACCAATGGGGAAAGTAATGATGAATGACATGATAAAGGCAGCGATATGGGGAGATATGGCATAAAAGCCTAAATCAACAATCTCTTTATTGAGAACAAAATTATAGAAAATAAAATACAGGAAAATATCCAAAGCAGTATTCGCTCCTCCAGTTGCTGCATACTTAAATGTTTGCTCTGGCATGAACCTTTTAAAAGGTGGGTAAAACCAAAGAATAACTTTCTCTATAAATCTTATAAATGCGTAAAATAACTTCATCTCTAGAATTTGGAGAACAAATATATGCTTTTCTAAATTAAGTAGAAACCTCGATGTTTAGACGCTGATTAAATATGATTTTAAAAACATCTTTTTCTGTCTTGCACATAAATCATATCTAATCATTAAAATCTGCGTCTAAATATATTTTTACAGTCTATAAGATTTAACTCGCAATGAATGGGTGCTTTGGTCACATGTATATCCTGAAAGTTCTTTGTCTTAATCACATCATTCATCATATTGACATTGAATTAGTCTAATGTAATGAAGTTAAGTATTTCTCATTCAAACTTGATTGAGTTCAGACAAGATGGCTTTTATCAATTAAATGATTCATATTGATTGCCCTCTCTCTTAAAATTTGGTAGAAAAGACTGCCTAAAGGATAGGCTGATTTCAAAATAGATTTCGTTAAAAATTTGTTAAATCGGTATAAAGGGGCTTGTCTTCAAATTTGATACAGTTTTATATGATAATTTTGGGTTCGGATGTTGAATGAGAAGATATAACCTTTTCCAATCGGAAGCGTCTAAATAGAATATTGCCTATTGATAAGACTTAATTTTATAGTCTTTTGAGATATAAACGTACAACCTACTATTATTTTGACAACAGAAGAGCCTGATGCAGTGCTCAACTTAAAACAAGGACTCAAAACATGAAGAGAACACTATTATTACTGATTTTCACAATGCTTGCCTGCTTTACTCAGGCTTCTACACCTGTTCCCAATAAAACGGGTGCTATGGGAGGCATTATTAAGGGAATTGTGAAAGACAAGGATCTGAAGACCGTTGTGGAATATGCGACGGTTTCAGTTTTCAGAATGGCAGATTCAAGCCTGGTGAATGGAACAATCACCAATGCCAAGGGTGAATTTGTGTTGAAACAACTCAAACCAGGGAGGTACTTTGTTGAAGTGACCTTTATCGGATATAACAAGAAAACAATTCGCAACATTCCCATTAATCGCAATCAGAGAGTTGCAGATTTAAAAGAAGTTCTTTTATCACAAGCAAGTGAGGCCCTGGGCGAAGTGATGATTAATGCCGAACGCCTACCCATACAGTATCAGATTGATAAAAAAGTAGTGCCTGTGAGCCGACAATTGACCACTGCCAGTGGTAATGCGGTTGATGTGCTGGAAAGTGTACCCTCTATAAATGTTGACATTGAAGGGAATGTGAGCCTGCGAGGCAGCAGCAGCTTTACGGTACTGGTTGATGGTCGTCCATCGATATTGGATGCGGCTGACATACTGACTCAGATGCCGGCCAGTGTGATCGATAATATTGAAATTATCACCAACCCTTCGGCCAAATACGATCCGGAAGGCTCATCGGGAATCATCAACATTATCACAAAAAAAGGCAAGCTAAAAGGCACAAGTGGTGTGGTAAATCTGAATGTGGGGAACTTTGGAAACTATGGCGCTGACTTTTTGGTGAACATGCGCAAAAACAAATTCAACTTTCACCTGGGGATGGATTACAGCAATCGTAATTTTTCAGGATCACGTGAGAGCGAAAACCGGACCACTAAAGATGATAAAACAACTTACGTTTTCTCGGAAGGAGATTCGGAAAGAGAACGTTTGGGTTATGGTATTCGCACGGGTTTCGATTACCAGATAGATACCATGAACCTAATCACCTTAGGCCTGCGTTATGGAGGCAGAGAAATGGAAATGGGATCTGATCTTGACTACACGGAATACTTCATAACCGAAGGTGAAGAGGCAAGCCCTGAAGAACACTTTATAAGTACTGACAATTGGGAGCGGATCATGGATTTTTACAATGCCAACTTCAGCTATCAGCGTAAATTTAAGGGCAAGGGGCACCAATTACTGACCCAGGTAAACTACTCGTATCGTGATGGCGATGAAAAATCGATTAATGAACGCAAGATCCCTAACGGAGACATGATAGATGGCAAAATTGCCACAGAGGTTGGTCCCGGATCTCATCTCGAAATTCGAAGTGACTATACCCTTCCTCTGGGTGGCAAACGAAAGTTCGAAGCTGGTTACCAGGGGAAAATGCGTCAAAGTGAGGACATAACCACACAGTCGGATTACAACACAAGTACTGGGCAATATGAACTACAGGAAGAATTTGGACACGAGGTCGATTATACGAAGAATGTGCATGGTATTTATGCCCTTTATGCCGATCAGGCTGGGATATTTGGTTATCAGTTAGGTTTAAGAAGTGAATACACCGATAGAGAAATCAAGTTTAAAGGCTCTTCCGAGAATTTTAAAATTAACCGATGGGATTTTTTCCCAACCCTTCACTCTCAAGTCGATTTGAAAGAGGGTAACCAGCTAATGGCCAGCTACACCCGACGTATTCAACGCCCCAGAGGTTGGCATCTTGAACCCTTTATCACCTGGAGCGATGCATATAATGTCCGAAAAGGTAATCCAAATTTGAAACCTGAGTATATCGATTCTTATGAATTAGGTTACCAAAAACGTATGGGTGAGCAGTCAATTTCATTTGAAACCTACTACCGTGTGACCCACAATGTAATTGAACGTGTTCGCTCGGTGTTCCAGGACAATGTGATGCTTTCGACCACCGAAAATGTGGGAACCGATTACTCTCTGGGATTCGAAACCATGCTGAACCTGAGTTTTGCAAACTGGTTTAAAAACGATTTGATCGGTAATGTGTATCACTACAAAGAAGAGGGTGAATACACGACCTACGATAGCGAAAATGTGGGAACCGTACAGGATTTCTCAACCGAGAGTTTCAATTGGAGCATTCGTAACAATGCCACATTCATGTTCAACAGAACCACACGCTTTCAGGTAAATTTCATTTACCACTCTGCAAGTAAAAAAGCACAGGGCGAACGCAAAGGCTTTGTTACAGCCAATCTGGGTCTGAAAAAAGAGTTCTTTAAGCGTAAATTATCAGCAACACTACAAGCGCGCAATATATTGGGTACAGCCAAGCACGAAAACATTAGCGAAGGACCTGGCTTTTACAACTACAGCAAGTTTGATATGCAATGGCCAAGTATTAAGCTTAACCTGAGCTTCAAAATAAACAATTACAAAAGTAAGCGTAACGGAAGAGGCGAGAATGGAGATATGGAAGAGTTTGAAATGTAGTTTACCAGCTAAGCATCACAAGTCTTAATTACTCAATAGATTTTCAGACTATTAATAGAAGAGGTATTCTTAAAGGGATACCTCTTTTTTTTTGCTAGGCTCTCTGTTGCCAGCAAATAAAGCTGACTATTTCGATGTAGATTTTATACGAGTGATCAGTTTCTTTACGGGTTTCAAGCGAAGCAAGAAACCAAAACTAAAGAGGGTGGCATAAATTAACCAGGACTGATCGAGAAGAACCAGGTGAGCTATGACCAACAAAACGGCTATATAAACCCATCGGTGTAGACTCTTCCATCTCCTCTTAAGTAATTTCATAGCTTTTTTACTCGAGGTAAGAGTCAAACTGATGATAATCAGAAAGGCAATAAAGCCAAAGATCAATTCAAATCGGGTAAAAACAGGAAAAAAACCCTCAGAGAGAACAAACACCATGACGTGCAGGGAGCTAATAAATCCTGTAGCAATACCAATAGATTGACGAAAATAAAGGGGAAAACTTCTGCCCAGAAGTAGGCTAACAGGCGACATCAAAAAAGCAGCCAACAAAAAACGAATGGCCCACAAACCTGATAAGCTTGCAACATATTCAATACCCGGAATAAAATCACGATCAAGTCGATCGGCATCCTCATCGGATAATTCCACATCGACAAAACTCAGCATGTCCTGTCCCATTTCGGTTAGATCAAGATCGACGAATTGAGCCAGTTTCCATAAAACAAGAAGGACAATTAGCACAATGGGAAGGATTCCTAAATAAGGTTTTTTCGAAAGCATTTAAAGCTATTAAAATTGATACGATGCTCAAACAGCTGAATTTGCTGTATATACCTGCTCTACAAAAAAAGACAAAAAAGTCTAATTAATCCTATCAATCAGAAAAAATACCTAAATGTTGGTATCAACAAAAAAGAGCCCTGATCTTACGACCAGGGCTCTTGTATATGAATTGATGAAATATTACATTCCCAGATTACGGTTTTTGTTAATTTCATCCTGCAATTTTCTGGCTAATTTTTGTTCACGTACCAAAGCATTTTTTCTATGGTTATCGAATTCTTCTTTCACCTCATCCAATCTTGCATGAGTTTCTTTAGTAACAAAATTACTTCGCTTGAACATTAAAAAACAGAATCCAGCTAATAACAACAAACCTCCGACTAAACTCCAGATAAATAAGTTGTAACTCGCCTTAGACATTTGTATACCCAATAAGGACATGCTATCCTTCTCAGATTGGATTGTTGACAATGCATCTATATTCTCCTTCAATTCAAGCTCCAATGATTTAATGGCTTCATCTTTTTGAGCAACCAATTTTTCTGAATTCAAATAATCTTGTCTAATGGCATTCAAAGAGTCCACAAAACCAGATTCAAATTTTTTCATCCAATTGATATCAATCACCTTATATGTCTTCCATCTTGAAGACTTTTCCATCAGAAATTCAAATTGCTCTTTAATTGGAGCATTTTTAATATAAGCACGAGGCTTGCTAGGCTGTTGAGCTTTCTTAGTGCTTACTTCTTTTTTAGTTTCAGTCTGACTGGTCGTACCGGTTTGAGCAGAAACAGAAAATGAAAGAAATAGGATAAGAATTAGAGTCGGAAAAAGTTTAGTTATATTCATCAAAAGGTCATTAAATGGAAAAAATATTCTATTCACAAAGAAAATAAAAAAAAGTCGGATTCTTCATTTAATCAAAACTCTTTTTTCTCTCAAAAATTGCCTTAAAATTGTAATTTACGAATAATTAATAATTAAGTGTAATAGAAGCAGGAACTTCCTTTTGCGAAACAAACCTTTACATAATTTTTCAAAAACTCAAAACAAACACAATCAATTCATTATACAACAGCAATTTAATTCCAACACACCTGAAACACATGCAATTTCTCACGATAAAAATAGTTGAGTTTCAAGTCATTTATATCACATATTTTTTTAGCTATGGCCAGTCCCAGACCCAAAGAATTATTTACTCTTTGTGAATTCGAAAAACGGTCAAAAAGCTTCGATTCGTCAAAATTCAGAGCTTCTCCACTATTGCTGATTTCAATTCGGTTCGATTGGCATATAATCTTCAAACTTCCATTCTCTTCATTGTATCGAATAGCATTCTTCAAAAGGTTGGAAAGAAGTATATCGAAAATGTAAGGATCAATATCAAGAAAAGTCTGTTCGTCTAATTCCTTCACCACTGAAATATTCTTTAAATCAGCGATTTCTTTAAAATTGAACATCAAATTCTCAACAAAAGCTTTCACATTTATCCTATCCTTACTTACAAACTCCTGATTCTCGATCTTTGTTAACAGATTAAGAGTACGACTCATTCGTGAAAGTTTAGAAGCAGAATCGCTGATGGTTGAAAGCTGAACCAAAACGTGTTCGTCAATATTTTCAATACACAATAGACTTTCAATCTTTGCTTTTATAATGGCAATTGGGGTTTGAATTTCATGGGCTGTATTCTCGGTAAACTCTTTCAGGTTTTTGTAATCCTCGTTAATTTTATCGACCATCTGGGCATAAAAAGAATTCAATTCTTTAAACTCTTTGGTCGTAGTAGCTTTTAACTCTATCCTTTTCCCTCTATCGAATGAGAAGCCCCGAATCTGACTCAACACTTTATAAAAAGGTTGCCACAGCCAACCTGCTATAATATAATTGGCTAAAATTAAAACCAGGACCAAACTCATAAACACCCACATCAGAGTATGAAACACACCTTCCTTCAGCTCACGATACTCGGTAACATCTCTAAGAATATTGATTTGGTATACTTGATTACCAACTTGACGGAAAGTCGTTTTGTCAATAATATTAAGCTGTTCTCCATTTTCTACGACTATGGAATCCCTATAAATGGCTTGTCGATTTTCAGGGTAGACACTTCCGATATTCTTGACAACAACACGACCAAAATTAGTGTTGATTTTACTTACGTCGTAGCCCTTTTCCAATCTATAAAGGACCATCTTTTCCTTTCGTGAAAAATAGTGCTCAACGTGGCGATCAGATAATTTCTGAAACTGATCGGAGATTAATAAACCGGCTGCCGTCAATGCACACAGAAAAAGTACGAGATATATTAAGGTTGTTTTGGAAATGAGTTTCATAAGCAAATAATGTATCGAGATTTAAAATTAAACTTCATCAGAAACAAATCGATATCCCATGCCGTAAACCGACTTAATCTGATCTGTCCCTCCTGCATTCAAAATCTTCTTTCTCAAATTCTTGATATGTGTATAGATAAAATCGAAATTATCAGCCAAATCAATATTGTCATCCCACAAATGTTCGGCAATATTCTCTTTAGTCAATATTCTATTTCGATTGTAAACAAAGTAAAGCAACAATTCGTACTCTTTCTTTGTCAAACTCAGCTCCTGATCCTCAACTTTAACGATTTGCAATTGTAAATCGATAAGCATATTCTTAATCTGAATCTGTTGTTTCCCTCCAAAATGATTTCTGCGGATCAGGGAACGAATTCGGGCATTCAATTCAGCCAAATGAAAAGGTTTGGTAATATAATCATCAGCCCCCATTTCCAGCCCTAAGAGCTTATCTTCTAAAGCATTCTTAGCAGACACAATTAAGATCCCTGTTTTTGAAGCTGTCTTCTTCAATTCCTCTATTATACCAAAGCCACTTGCGTCGGGTAAGCCAAGATCAAGAATCACCACATCGTATTCGTAAAGATTTACCTTCTCAGAAGCCAAAGCGTAGGTCGCTGCATGTTCACAAACAAAATTCTCATTTCGCAAATAAGCCAAAATACTTTCGGCCAACTCACTATTATCTTCAACTATTAAGAGTTTCATTATTTTTTTAATTAATGCCAGGATTTGAGATTGGTTTAAGACTCAATCAAAACTCACATATTTATATTACACAATCAGTCAAAATCCTCTCACCAAAATTGAGAGCGACACCTAATTTAGTTGTACAAATATCGTTAAGTAATCTGTTTATATTCTGAAGTCTTTAAAACCGATCTACGAGGATAAATTCATTTTTTAAAATTAGAAAATAATATGAAATCTATTTGAAACGAGCCTTGAATAATACTTTCAACAGGCTGTTGACTGATTTTTGGCGACGTACTCCCGATAGTCATCCAGATGACAAAACCTGAACTTATAAACATATGAAAATACTCAGTCCAATACGATGAGGTATTTTCAGTTAAAAAACTATCTTAGAGCTATGAATACACACCGAGTCCTCAAAATAAGCTCCTGTCTGATTATAAGCCTGTTATTGTTTTCATGCCATTCCAAAAAGAAAACTGAGAAGCTTAATATATTTGCAGCAGCAAGCCTTAAAGATGTTCTGAGTGAAACGGCTGAGGTTTACAAAAAAAAATCAGGTGTCGAATTAAGCCTGAATTTTGCATCCTCAGGTCTACTTGCTCGTCAGATTGAACAAGGCGCAGAAGTTGATTTCTTTTTCTCAGCTAATCTTGACTGGGTAGACTATATCTCAGAGAAAAAGTTACTACTAGCGTCATCAAAGATAGCCTTAGCTGAAAATCGAATGGCCCTGATTGTCCCTAACTGCAGTCGGCTAAAAAAACTTCAAACTATTGATGCATCTGAATTCCCTTCTCTCCTCGAAGGCAGATTAGCGCTGGGTGATCCGGGGCATGTGCCTGCAGGGAAATACGCTAAGGAAATACTCCATCATTACAAGCTATGGTCTCAATTCGAAGAGAGATTACTACCCTGCAAAAATGCCAGAGAAACCCTTCTGATGGTCGAGATGGGTGAAGTTGATCTGGGAATTGTTTATCTTTCAGATGCAAAAAAATCGAATAAGGTTCGCTGCATTTATGAGTTTCCTGAAGCCAGTTCTTCTCCGATTCTCTATTATTCAGCTCATCGAACAAAACCCGATTCTAAGATTCGAGATTTTCAGAAATTTTTAAGCCAGTCAGAATCGAAACGAATTTGGAAAGAATATGCATTTATTGTCCATGACTAATTATTTAGAATTTACTGCTGCTGAATGGGAAGCCATTTCTCTCTCCCTTCAGGTCGCTTTTTGGAGTGCCTTGATTTGCTTACCCTTTGCCATCTTTACAGGCTGGTTTCTGGCAAGACGGAATTTCAGAGCTAAATTCCTGTTCGAAGGCTTTGTTAATTTACCCCTGGTTTTGCCTCCCGTAGCTACAGGATTTATTCTTTTATTACTGCTTGGTCGTAATGGCATCATCGGACAATATCTTAACGAGTTTTTCGGCATAAAAATAGCTTTCAGCTACTACGCAGCAGTTTTGGCTTCCATGCTGGTCGCCTTCCCTCTGAGTGTACGAAGCATGCGCCTATCCATCGAAATGATTGATCCGGGTTACGAAGAGGCAGCAAAAACCTTAGGAGCAAATCGCTGGCAGAGTTTTTTCAGAATCACATTACCCATGGCTTTCCCTGGCATTATTTCAGGTTTCATTCTTGCTTTCGCACGTTCATTGGGTGAGTTTGGTGCTACAATCATATTTGCAGGCAATATTGCCGGAGAAACACAAACCCTACCTTTGGCTCTGTATTCTGCCATTCAAATTCCAGGACAGGAAACCACAGCTTTTCGTTTACTCATTGTAGCTGTACTATTTTCCTTTATAGCCATGGCCGGTTCTGAATTATTAGTTAAAAATCTACACCACCGCAAACATTAACATGACAGCACTCTCTATCGATATAAAATGGTCTAAAGATAATTTTCATCTGGATATGCAAGCTAATTTCTCTGAGGGCATTACAGGGATTTTTGGTGCTTCGGGTGCTGGGAAATCAAGCCTGCTACAACTGGTTGCCGGTCTGGAAAAGTTGGACGAAGGGCAGATTTCAATTGGCACAGACGTCTTAGACCACAGCCAATCGAAACTGTTTACGCCTTCACACAAAAGACGCATTGGTTATGTTTTTCAAGAAGGACGCCTTTTCCCTCACATGAATGTTCGTCAAAATTTACTTTTTGCCACAAAATATATCAAAGAAAGCAAGCAGCAATTCAGTCTCGATGAAGTTGTTGAACTTTTAGAAATTGAATCTCTGCTCAGCAAATTGCCTAAACAATTATCTGGTGGCGAAAAACAAAGAGTCGCCATTGGTCGCAGCCTACTCTCATCGCCTCGTTTGCTGCTGATGGACGAACCTTTTTCAGCTCTTGATACGTCGCTCCGAAGTCAGATTATTCCTTTCCTTATCAAGATTAATCATAAACTTAAGCTGCCTATTTTGGTTGTCAGCCACGACCTGCCCGACTTGTTGAGCCTGAGCCAAAAACTTCTCCTGGTTAAGGATGGTCAGGTTTTAGCGCATGGCAATTATTACGACTTGATCGAAAACAACCAGCTTATCGATATCATGCGTGACTCAGGTATGGTCAACATGATTCCCTTTAAAATTGAAACTATTGAGACTGATTATTTCGAACTAAGTAAGATGTGCCACAAGAACAAAATCAGTATTAAACGAAGCAATCAGTCACAACACTTCAAGCCAGGTGATGAGATTAATGTCTCCCTCCGCCCGGAAGATATAGCCATAGCACTTCGAAAAGTAGATAACGTTTCTATTCGAAATCAGCTGGAAGGCAGGATCATTCAAATCGTCAAACATGGCAACCAGAGTTATTGCCTGGTTGATGTCGGTTTCAAGCTATTAGTTGCTATTACCGAAACCTCGCGCGTCAATCTCAAACTTGAGAAAGGAGAAACCGTTTGGTGCCTGTTTAAATCTATGGCATTAAAGGTGAATATCTAACAATTTAGCAAAGCCCGAAAGACAAACTAAAAAAATCATTCACCAATAAAAAATAAATCAGACTTACAGATCTTTATTAAAAAATATTCCCTAGATTTGTTGAATATTTATTACAAATGAAAGATCATAAAAGTCAAATAGCATCAACCCCTGCATCTCAAATTCCCTTTGAGATAACTTCAGGTGCGACTTTTTCCCTGACTTCTTTCAACTCACACGCATCTTTATCAATTTGCAACATCAATTCTTGTTGTTGCTGCTGTTGTACCCCTTGTTGTTAGTTCTGTAAGCTCTTATTCTTTTTACAGACTCTCAATCTAAATGGGCAGGTTTCCTGTACCCCAAATTCTCCATTTCAATTTACATTTTAAAAATAAAAGATGAACTACCTGACGAAAGTTATGGAAGAACTGAAAGCTTCTCGCGAGATGAACGAACTAGATCTTCCCGGCAGAGATTTATGCCAGGGCTTTGTAGATGAAGCCATGAATGCCTTGTTTCCCATCAGTGCACGTCGATCTAAAAGTCACTGCGCACAAGAGGCGCTTCTAGTCCAACTGGAGACACACTTAAAAATCCTCCTACTTCCTGTAAAAGAAGAACTCAATGAATCGATTGAGGATATTTCCAGGCAATTCATGATGAAATTGCCCCAAGTTTATAAAGCCCTCCTTCTCGATGCTCAGGCTATTCGTGATTTTGATCCTGCAGCCCGAAATCTGGGGGAAGTTATTGTGTCTTACCCTGGTTTTTTTGCCATCATGGTCTATCGATTGAGTCATGAACTTTATCTGAAGGATATTCCAATTATCCCCAGGCTCATGAGTGAATACGCCCATTCAAAAACAGGCATCGATATCCATCCAGGTGCTAAAATTGGCAAATCATTCTTTATTGACCATGGAACAGGGGTTGTAATAGGTGAAACGGCACTTATAAAAAACAATGTAAAAATCTACCAGGGTGTTACCCTGGGCGCCTTACAGGTAAAAAAGAGTTTAGCGAAAAAGAAACGTCATCCTACTGTTGAAGACAATGCCATTATCTATTCAAACGCGACCATTCTGGGAGGAGAAACCATCATCGGCAGAAACAGTGTGATTGGGGGAAACGTCTGGCTGACATCAAGCGTTGATTCCAACTCATTAGTTTATCACACGCATAAGATAAAAGTCAGATCGAGTATCGATGCAAGCAATATTATCGATTTTCAGATCTAAAAAATTTAATCACAAACTTTTAAAAAATACAGTTATGAAATTAAACAATATTCTAGAAGATATAGGGAATACGCCAGTCGTAAAGTTAAATGGAATTTTAGGTTCAGACACAAATGTTTGGATGAAACTTGAGCGAAACAATCCCGGTGGCAGTATTAAAGATCGAATTGCCCTTTCAATGATTGAACAAGCCGAAAAAGATGGAAATCTAAAGCCAGGTGCCGTTATTATTGAGCCAACATCAGGAAACACTGGTGTGGGATTAGCCATGGTAGCTGCCGTAAAAGGCTACAAATTAATTCTGGTTATGCCTGAATCAATGTCTATTGAACGTAGAAAATTGATGTCAGCCTTTGGTGCTGAATTTGTGTTAACACCTCGTGAACTGGGCATGAAAGGAGCCATAAGCAAAGCAGAGGAACTTATTGAAGCGAATGCAAACAGTTGGATGCCATCTCAGTTTGACAATGTGGCTAATATCGAAATTCACAAAAAGGCAACAGCTCAGGAAATTCTAGCTGATTTTCCAGATGGATTGGATTATTTAGTAACTGGTGTGGGTACCGGGGGACATATTACAGGTGTGGGTGAAATTCTGAAAGCAAAATTCCCAAAACTTAAGGTCTTTGCAGTAGAACCCGAAGCTTCTCCTGTTATTAGTGGCGGTGCTCCTGGTCCTCATCCATTGCAAGGTATTGGTGCAGGATTCATTCCGGAAAATCTTCACGAATCTGTTCTGGATGGGGTGATCAAAGTCAGTCATGAGGAAGCTTTTTCCATGGTAAGAGCACTAGCAAAAAAAGAAGGCATCCTCGCAGGTATATCGACCGGTGCTGCGGTGGCTGCAATCGAAAAGAAGAAAGCTGAATTTGGAGTAAATGCACGTATATTGACTTTCAATTACGACACAGGCGAACGCTATTTATCTACTGAAGGCTTATTTTAACAGGCAAAAACAAGTTGTTTCCTGAAACCTGAAACGGCTATCAAAGATATAATCTTTGATAGCCGTTTTCTTTTGTAAGTAAGAAAAAAGGTATTGCTTAGTTTTAGTGAAATATAAGAATTGGCATATGCGTTTTCACAAAAAGTTTACGCGACATTTGTCCAAAAAATACACGTTCCAGTATATTGTGTTTTCTAGCCATAATAGCTACCAGTCCAATATCATGATCATTAATATAGGTTTCGATACCTTCCATTTTATCTTCCATCTTTATAATATGGCATTGCACAGTATCATCCCCCAGTGTACGTTTCAGGTATTTGCGCAAGACTCCCATTCGATGTTCATCCAATTGATCATCATTTTCATCTGGTGTTTCGAAATGAACACAATGAATATTCATATCGAAAGGTTGTGCGATATATTTTAGAGTAGCAATGGCTCTGAAATCGGCCTTATCAAAATCAGTAGCGTACATAATCTCTTTAATATCTTCCAAGTCAGGATTCTCACCCCGATCAGATAAAATTAACATCGGTACTTCAACATCTTCAACAATCGATGAAACTACTGAGCCAAGGAGGTTCGAAGTCCCTGCAGTTTCTCCTCTACTTCCCATAACTAACAAGTCGGGTTTATAAGTTTTCACCATACTCCTGATTTCAGAACTGGCAATTCCTCCTGATAATCTGGCTTCAATTTCAACCCCATCGATATTATCTCTTTTAACCCGATCTTTCAAATTTTCACAAATCTCATCAATTTTAGTTTTAGCATTCTTTTCAACTTCAGCCAAAACCTCCACTACTGTGGCATTATAGGTATAACTGTCAGAAAATGGAACGGTTTCGATTGCAGATGCGAAATAGGTGTGAAACAAGAGAATATCAGCATGAAACTTCTTCGCTAAATTATAGGCGTAGTCACAGATGCGAGGTGTTGAATCGGAAAAGTCAACCGGCACCATAATACGATTCAATTCCATAATCTGTGGCGTAACCAATTTATCTTCTTCCTTTTCGACATAGCTTAGCTTTAATTCCTCTATGACATTTAAGGCTTTAGTTAAATCTTCCTCACGAATTCTGACCTTCACTCCACCACCAATCGCGGATTGTAAAAGGTTTATATTTTTCAAAAAACATTCTACACCTTCCGATTCCAAACGGCTTTGCAATAGCTGAGCCCGGGAATAGCTGTAAGTTGCTAAAGTTATAATCCTGTCTTTCATATGCGTAGATTTATTAGTGGTTTTTATGCTATCAATCCTACAATCACGACTAAGAAAAATCAAAGCTTTCACATTGTAAACAGACAGCGTATTGTCAAAATATCATGCGATATTTCACAAAAAACTAAGCCTATTTATTTATCATTAAATTCATTATACAAGTTAATGAAAATTATTCTAGGCTCAAAAAAAATCTAAGGCTCGAAAAAAGAAAAATATCCCTGAAAAAACTAAGCGCTTATGAGATTTGAAAATTCAAAAAGAATGATTACTTTTGCGGCTTAGTAAAACTATTAATAATTAGTTTATTAATTAAACATTTTTAAATTATGTTGAATCATTACGAGACCGTTTTCATTGTAACTCCCGTTTTATCTGAAGCTCAGGTAAAGGAAGCGGCAGAAAAATTCAAGGCTCTTATTACCGAAGCAGGTGGTAAGATTACAAATGAGGAGAATTGGGGACTGCGCAAATTGGCTTATCCTATTCAGAAGAAAAGCACTGGTTTTTACCAATTGCTTCAATTTGAAGCTCCAGGCGAAACTATCGAGAAATTGGAACTTAACTACAGACGTGACGAGAAAATCATCCGTTTCTTAACTTTCAAGCTTGACAAATACGCATACGAGTATTCAATTAAAAGAAAAGGAAACCTTAAAGCATCTAAAGAGGAGAAATAGTCATGGCACAAAATCAATCAGAAATCAGATATTTGACTCCCCCAACGGTAGAGAT
>Ga0209379_10000483_pt1 | contig 33234 bp, 25 predicted proteins | sample tdDd001_FD_187124 | JGI IMG/M metagenome (GOLD analysis project Ga0209379, IMG submission 187124) | Marine sediment microbial communities from the Atlantic coast under amendment with organic carbon and nitrate - tdDd00.1 (SPAdes)... | ecosystem: Environmental > Aquatic > Marine > Coastal >... | reverse complement strand
CTGAATTGACCGATTGAAGGAAGCTATATCCTGCACGAAGCGAGTTCGACATAATGTTGAGTGCGTCATTTAATTGATTGGTAAAAGCCTTGAGTCTTTTTTGGATTCGAATTTTTGTCATCATTCGTATAAGTACAACACAAAGGATCCACACTACAAAGCCTATAATTATATTTTTAGAGACCAGTCCTATTGCCACTGCAGCGAATAATGGTAAAAGCAGTTTTATTAAAAACCACTCTTCGCCTGTCATCGGCAGATCTGCACGAAGGGCTTCCAATCGATAAACATCTATCCGACTAGAACCAATCAAACCACTATATCGACTGACTGGTTTCGTAATGCTCTTACTTTTATCAATGCTTTTATCTTCTTTGACGTTTATATCACTGGTATATGCCATCACACGATCCATCTTATACGCATCTTGTTTCGACATGAACCCTTTTGATATTCCGAGCATAAAAAACGTCACGCTCATACCTGTGAATATGAGTACCATTAGCATAACTTCACCTCATTTGAAATATAGACGGAGGAATTTTAATGCTTTTTGCAGCCAATTTATCCACGGCTTTTGGTCTCACGCCCGTAAATATAAATTGACCCATCACTTGCCCTTTACTATTCATACCTGTTTGTTCAAATTTGAAAATATCTTGAAGGACAATAATATCGCCTTCCATACCATGCACTTCCGTAATATTAATAATTTTACGACTTCCATCAGGCAGTCGGGTTTGTTGAATAATTATGTCAATCGCTGATGATATTTGATCTCTAATAGCCTTAATCGGCAAGTTCATGCCTGACATCAGAACCATTGTCTCAAGTCTAGACAGCATATCTCTTGGTGAATTGGCATGTCCAGTGGTCAGTGATCCATCATGGCCCGTATTCATGGCTTGCAACATATCTAACGCTTCACCTGACCTGACTTCACCGACTACAATCCTATCCGGTCTCATTCGCAGGCTGTTCCTGACAAGATCACGAATGGTTACTTCACCACGCCCCTCAATATTCGCCGGACGGGTTTCAAGCCTTACCACGTGATCTTGAATGAGTTTAAGTTCTGCTGCATCTTCAATTGTAATGATTCTTTCTGAATTTGGGATAAATGATGACAGAACATTAAGCGTTGATGTTTTACCACTGCCTGTACCACCAGAGACAATGACATTAAGATGCCCTTTTATACAAAACTCTATAAAATCTGCCATCGATTGCGTCAGCGTCCCAAATCGAACAAGGTCAGCAACTTGGAATGGATCTTTCGAGAACTTACGAATTGTAATTGTCGGACCCTCTAGAGCCAGAGGCGGGATAATCGCATTAACTCTAGATCCGTCAGGGAGTCTCGCGTCAACCATTGGTGAGCTTTCATCTATTCGTCGACCTATTGGTGCTACAATCTTTTTTATAACATGAAGCACATGATGATTGTCTTTAAACTTAGCATTCGTTTGAACAAGTTTACCATTTCTCTCGGCGTAAACTTGATCAGGCCCATTCACCATAACTTCTGATACATCAGGATCATTTAACAGACCTGTAATTGGACCAAATCCGAGAATCTCATCCATAATTTCACTTACAATTTTAGCTTGTTCTCTCTGGTTTAAATCTGATGATTCTTTAAAAACCTGACTTTCAATAAGGCTCTTTACCTCAGCTTCATATTGATTCAGATCACTTTTTTCTTTTGAAAAATCGATATTCAATGAATCTATTACTTCATTCTGAATTTTTATTTTAAGGGCATCATAAGGATCTGATTTAACCGGTCCAGTGGTGCTCGTAGTTGCAATTTTCACGTCATCCGTTTTATTTTTAAGTCTGTCTTTTAGTGACATAGGTTCACACCCCTAACGGCTTCTCATATACATTCTTAGTCTATTTTGCGCATCAGCTTCAACATGTCTTTCATAAATTTTGACCCCTTCATACGTTTTTCTGCTGCTATAGGGTCTCCTCTATTGATCATTTCTAACATGTGTTTTCTCTCATCGCTGACTTTTGCTGAAATTTCGACACCCAGTGCTCTCGAAATATCCGCATCTTTAATTTTTTCTTTGCCCGTCCATCTGTTCAAAACCAAGTTGACTTTGTCAAAGTCATAATCCAGCGATCTCATAACATCAAGACCAAGTCTTGTGTTTTTTATAGAAAGCATATCTGGTGTTGAAACAAAGAATATTTCATCTGATAAATCAAGGGCTGATAATGTCACTTCTGAGTAATTGGTTCCAAGGTCTACCATGACGTAATCATACTTCGTCTTTAACCAGTTCAAAAGTGTCTTTATATCTGAAGCTTCAATCCCCTCAGCTTGATCTGGCCTTTTCGGAGCAAGAAGTACATCCAATTGGTCAGATTGTTTCATTATAGCGCTTTCGATCTGTTCATAGATGTCTTCAGCACCCGGCTGCAACGCATCATTCAACGTGACTCGTGGTTTTATATTCATGAGCATGCCCACATCTCCAAATTGAAGATCCAAATCAACCAGGATCGTTCTTACACCTGTTCGTGAACTCAATATGACAGATCCATTCATCGCAAGTACAGATTTCCCGACGCCGCCTTTCGAACCATAAAATGAAAATATTTTTCCTTCGGATCTATTTATATCTGAAAGATTTGCACGTTTTGGTCTATTCTTATTGTAAGCACTTCGAATGGTTTCACTAAGTGCGTCCACATCAAATGGTTTAACGATATATGACCGCGCACCGCTGTCCATGGCCTTTCTTAAATATTCACTTTCATTTTGAACGGACATCATGACAATAGTTACATCTGGATATTCACTCGATAATTTGTCTGCGGCTTCAAGTCCGTTCATTTCAGGCATATTTATATCCATAAGAATGACATCTATTTCCTCTGACTCATACTTTTGAATAGCTTCAATACCATCTGAAGCATCTGTAACAACTTCAATGTCATCTTGAATAAGTAGTATCTTTCTAATTAACTCTCTGGTTTCCTCATGATCGTCTGCAATCATTACTTTGATTATATCCATGTTCACCCCACCTTATTTATTGCAAGTCTTCCCAGTATATTGGAGGTGCATTTGATTCTCCATTATCATCTTTACCCCTGAGAACCACTTCGATTACACCAATATTCTCTGCAAGCACAACTTTTTTAGTCGCTTCCATTGGAACTTCAAATGTAATGGCATATCTATCCGGGATTTCTTCATGTCCCGTTTGTCCTTGAAGCGTCACACGACTTATTGATAACACACGGATATTTTCAAGAAACAGTTGTGCTTGATCTTCTCTTACGACGATCTCTTTACGTGTTTTTTCTGGTAAAAATACAAGTAAATCGACATAATCTCCGGGAACAATTAAATCTGCCACTGCTTGAAATTGATCTGACTGAATACTGATTGCACGATATCCTTTTGTAATCACAGATGGCAATATGTCATCTATATGATCTCGAAGTCTCGATACTCGAATAGGCTCTTTTGTAAAAATTGAAGCCGCTGCATATTTACCGACTATTTCATCTAGTTTAAGCACAGCATCATCAGGTACAGCTTCTTTCGGAAAGTCTTTCACTTCGAACATGGATGGTTCTAGCTCTGTATACGCTTCAATTGTCTTTATCGCAACTGGTACTTTAATAAGTTCTAATTCACCCGGCTGAGATTTTTGACTGTTCAAGAATACAAAGCTGCCAAATGCTGCAAGTAGTCCAAATATCAGTGCCAACAGAAAGTATTTTATTCCACCACTTCTCATATTTTCACCCCATTAAGGTACTAATTTCATCCCGTATAATCCATAGTCTGGTGCACTTTCGTCAACAATTCCACCACCAGAATATTTAATAAACCGTCCTTGTATACTCGTTTGACCGGATTGAGACCCAATCTCTTCTATAAAGAATTCTGCAAAACCTACAACCGTCACAGGACTGCTCCCGCTAACCTGTAGTGTGTTCACAATTGGCACGACCCACAACCTTTTTGAATCTCTTTCAAAATTATCAAACGTAGAAGCATCACTGCTCAAGTAGTTATTCAGCGGGTTGATCACCGAAGCCATATTTCCTGGTTCTGTATAAATCACATCGCCAATTTCAATTTCTCCAGTGTATCCATATATCAAATTGTTTCTATAATTAAGTGCACCCGTTCCACCAAGTCCGACAGCACCAAAGTTTCCATGATAATTATCCGCTGCGTTCAACTTCAAATCCACCAATTGTCCGTAACCAAGTACCTGAGATTCAATGACCAGTGGTCGAATGCCCGAACGTACTTTTGAAACACTTCCGACTCTTACTTTAGACTCCACGCTTACACTCACACTATTCCGATTTATAAGCGGCCCAAAAATTGTATTGAAAGTTTTGGTTGATGCAATCTGAAGTCCTTTACCGTCAGAGTCCACGATTACCGTTGCATCACTTAACGTTATGCTATTCGCTGTCAGATAACTTCGAGCTACATGTATGGCTTCCGACGTTGATCCAGGCAATTCCTGTGCTCCTGCAAGCGCCGCTGCATCTAGCGCATTGCTGAGTCGGGCTCTTTCGAATGTGATAAGGCCCACATCAACACCCACAACTGCAAAAGCAAGTAATACTGTAATAGATACCGTCAATATAATTGACGCAGATCCTTTTTCATTCTTATATAAAAGCACACTTTCCACCTCACTCAACACGCATAGACATATCTGCTGAGATACCAATACCATTCCCATATATTGCACCCACAAAAGGCGTTATTGGCGTAAACTGATAAGTTACAGTCACTGTAATTTGATCTCCTGACGCTCGACTGCCTGCAGGCGAAATAGCCACTGTAATTTGTGAAGAATCAATGCCGGATGCACTCGCAATCGCATGCGCTTCAATTTCTGCATCATTGCCACCAAGAGCGCCTAATCTCACCGATTCTCTTGATGCATGTTCCACTTCATATGCTGCATGTACAAATCGACCAGTTTCAAGCATTGCAAAGATCAATAGGAATACTAGTGGAATGATCAGAGCGAACTCAACCAACGCCTGCCCTTTTTCATTTTTTAGGATTTCCCTCATAACACTCACCTCAAACATCGAGAGCCTTACAAACACATTGCTTGTAAGGCTCTTAGTACCCATCATTCAGGCTAATATTCAATCTAGATAGTTTCTTTATTATTGTGCTGTAAGACTATTAATAATTGCCTGGAATTCTGCAGTAATTGTTGTGCCCATAGTAATCATGATTGCGATAACAGCAACTGCAATCAAACCAACCAACAATACGTACTCAACCATACCTTGACCTCTTTTGTTTGAAAGTACTGACCAAGCATAATTCATAAGATTTAACATAATATCCTCCTTATTGCACCCAAGTAGTTCGCCCAATGTTTCAACCCAATTTATACTGTTTTGTTGTCTGTTTTACTTCTTGGTATCAGTATAGCGTATCTCTTAGCAAAAAAATAAAACGAAAAGTCACATGTTGACGTGACCTTTCGTTCGAATATCGTATGACTTACGTCCTTATTCGTTATTTATTTGCCATAAATTCGGCAAGATTGTTGTTAATAGCATAAAGCGTAGCTTGCACACGGTCCTTTACACCCAATTTTCTAAACACACTGCTTGCATAATTCTTGACTGTTTTCTCACTTAAGAAGAGTTTTAAAGCAACTTCCTTATTGGTCATTCCCTCAGATATACTGCTTAGAACATCCATTTCTCTATCAGTTAGAACGCTAAACTTGTTACTTTCATGAGAATCATCATGCTTATCAGTGAACGTATCTACAAGAAGTTTAACCAGTCTCTTATCAATAAAAGACTCTCCACGATTTACTTCACGAATAGCAGACACAATATCAACTGTATCTGAATCTTTTAGAATGTAACCTTCTGCACCTGATGAGATACACTCTAGTAACGTTTTACGGTCATCTGCAACAGTAAGCATTACCGCCTTAGTATCACAATCAATATCATTCATGGCCCTTAGCACTTCTAAACCTGTCATATCTGGCATATGAACATCTAGCAAGATTATATCCGGTTTCAATAGACAGACTTGATCTAATGTCATTTGTCCATCAGATGCGTCACCTACCACGGCTATATCTGGTTCAAACTCTATTATTCTCTTGATTCCTTGACGAATCAGAGCGTGATCATCTGCGATAAATACTCTAATTGGAACGGTAGACATCTAGCATCACCTCTTTATTTATTGGTATTTTAAACGTCAGCTCAGTGCCCACGCCAATCCGACTAATACATGTAAACTCTCCGTAGAATTGTTCAATTCGTTCTTTCATTCCACGCAATCCATAAGATGCCCCTGCCTCTTTGATTCTTTCAAAGACTTGTTCAGTATCAAAACCATTACCATCGTCTTTGATCATTACATCTACATATTTCGGTCCAAATGCTACCCTTATTTGAACATGCGTAGCTTCAGCATGTTTCTTAATATTATTAAGTGCTTCCTGCACAAGTCTAAACACGGCTATCTGAACAACCGAACTTGTATCTTTACGTTCAGTACCCGCTACCAGTTTTATATCAATACCCAATTGTTTTCTGAAGTCAACGATCAGACTTTCCAGTGCAGGAATAAGTTCATGATCATCTAACAGGCCAGGTCTTAATTCATAAATAATATGTCGAATCTCTTGAAGAGTTGATCGAACAGAGTCTTTTAGTTCCTCCAGTTCAATGAAACCAAGAACGACATCCTTCTTTATAACAGCCTTACATATATCAGCTTTCATAACCAAATTTGCTAATGATTGAGCTGGACCGTCATGGATCTCACGAGAAATCTTTTTCTTTTCATTTTCCATTGACTCAAGAAAACGAATACCAATCTCTATAGAACTCTCATCATCGCTTACTTCTACATTTCCAAGCTCGCCGGCAAGAAAGTTCATCGCCACGCTCACTTGACCAATTAATTTTTCAGCACTTCTGAGAATATCTTCAGCTTGTTTTAAGTTGACTTCAAGTGACGATCTACGCGTACGTAGTGATTTCTCTTCTTGCTCTTTCATTTTAAAAGCAATTCGAACTTCAGACGCTTTTTCGTAAACCTCTTGAACATCGCTTTCTGAAAAAGTTCTGAAATTTTTACTCACTTGAACAAGACGCTGTCTCATAATCTTGTCTTTAACTTCAAGCTTATCAACCTCATCGATAACAGCTGCAATTTGCTTTTGAACTTCCGATAATTCAGCTTTTATACTTTCAACTTGAGTTCGAGCGTTTTCAACAATTTTATAAATTTCATTTTTGCTGCTTTCAATTGATTTAAGTGTTTTATCCACAACTTGCTTAATAACATTTACATTTACGGACATGAATGATGCTCCTCCAGTTTAACTTAAACTTTACATTATATATAATACCACATATTAGTGGTTTCAATTGACGATCTGGATAATCGTATTATGATTTTATCATTTATTCTTATACTCCGAGAATGAAGCCAGTAGTAAATCAACCATTCTGCCATAGCTTTGGATACCATCTTCTTGGCCATTCATTTTCAAATAGGTATCATTTAAATCATTGGAAGCTTCTTCAAACCACCCATCATACATTTGCCAGAACTCGCGATTTCGATCTAAATCACCTTCAACCAGTTCACTGATTCCAAGCATAGCCTCTTCCCAGAGCACACTGTCTACTTCATAAAGTGCATTGGACAAATGGATAAGAGCCAACATGTTCCCGGAATAATTTACAAAGGGCTGATCATGACTAAGACTCGCCCTAACAGCTACATAATTTGCCTCATCTTCGCGCGCTACACCCTGAAGGTGTGCTATCTCATGAGCCTCCACAACGGGCAGCATAAAATCAACTTGCATAGCATTTACATTAGGCTCCGAGAAAAAAGGATTATATATCCCAGCAATACCCGCATAACTAAAGAACAATGAGCTCGCAAGGTATTTTCCTCGCCCTTTGACTTTTGACACAACTTGCAGAGCCTCAGGCAGTTCGGTATAACCGGTCCAAATATCATATCTTCTCTTGAAATCATCTTCTTTTAATGTAAGACGAATGGTGTTTGCTTCTTCTATATGCCAAATTAAGACGTTATAAAGTTCAGAAGATTCCCTTGGGCGAACATCTAAATTCAAAGTAACACCCAGTGGCAATCTAGAGTAATTGAGCCCCCAAACAACTTGAAAGAGTAAAACAAACAATAGTACTGCACTGGGTATATGTCTGATTCTCAATTTCTGTTCTAAATCTCTACTGATTATCATCGACCGCATTTTCATTTTCTTAAGGAAAATCGTAATAATTTTTATGATAGTTAGTGAAATGACAATAAAAAGCACACTTTCACCGAGTGAAAATGGAAAAATTGAGGATGTTTTCGAAAGAATCCCAGCGATAATGGGATATATTGATTGAGAGTAATACCGCTCAATCCACTCTGGTTTAAATGTCAAAATTCGAATCACAAATAGTGAAATTGATAATCCAATGATCATTTTCCATCTTTTAATATCCACTTCAATCACCTCACAATATATTATTATAACATAAAAATACAGCCGAACTCTTTGGCGAGTCGGCTGTTTCCATTCTTATAAACACTCTTATTTTGTATTATTATTAAACTTTTTTACTACTCTCCCATGACTTGAAAAACAACTTCTCTTACTCGATCTCTGGTGTCGCACTCTACAAGCAAGAGGTTCTGCCAAGGACCTAGGGTCATTTTATTTTCAATAAATGGAATCGTAACAGACGGAGACAACAGAGCGGCCTTAATATGACCTGATCCATTATCATCATTCCATGAATCATGGTGCATATAGTGGATTAACTGACCGTCTTCACTTGTATATGGCGATATTTTATCAAGAGCACCTTTTAAATCATGCTCAACAAGACCCAAATCATATTCCATGATTGTAAGTCCTGCGACGCCACCCGTTGTAAATCCTGTGATAATACCTGATTTGATCCCTTTTTCACGCTCAGCTTCATTAAGAGCCGCTTGGAAATCGTCAGTTATATCAACCATGCCCATGTTGGCCTTCGTATTGTAGGTCATTTTCATTGTAAAAATCAACATCATCACTCATTTTCTATATATATTTCTGAACGCACTTCAATCACCCCGGATTACTCATACAAACAATGATAAAGGTGTACTATTAAAATTTTGATTGTTCAATGGCTTCCATTATATTGGGAACCACTTGCTTTTTCCTTGAAACAATCCAGTGAACAAACATACCCTGCTCTGGTTCTACTCCAAACGCAGCTTTAAGAATCGCTGGATCATCTGCACAGAAAAACATATATGATCCTTCTTTTATAATATCAGTTGCTAAGAACATTGTAATTGAATTCTTCTCACGTTCATGTTCAAATTTCATTCGTTCAATGAATTCTGACTGCATTTCCAATACAGGATCAATATCTATGGTGAAAACTTGACCAATCCCGATTTGGGATCCGTCAACTTCAAACACTTTGAAATCTTTAAATAAAATATCATCCACGCTTTGTCCGTCAAGGCGACTGCCTTCTTTGAACATAGCCATAGCATACGATTCAATATCCATATCAAGCATTAAAGATAGGGCTTTTATTGCACGTATATCTTGTCCGGTTGTCGTTGGCGACTTCATATAAAGCGTGTCTGAAATAATCCCCGATATAAGAAGACCAGCCGTTGAACGATCTATCTCAAAGCCCGCTTCTTTGAACATACTATAAATAATAGTACACGTACTTCCCACAGGAACATTACTAAACCTAATTGGCGCATTGGTTCTCACAGCACCAATTTTATGATGATCAACTATTTCTACAACATCTGCTTCTTCAATACCCAAGGCACTTTGTCCGTATTCATTATGATCCACCATAATGACACGTTTACGCCTTGGACGCAAAATATGACTTCTGCTTATGTATCCATAGTATTTATGATCATCGGTCACGATCGGATAGAATGTATGTCTATGATAGCGCATGGTATCCTGTACATCACCTAATTCATCTCTAAGTCCAAAACTAATAATTCCAGACTTTATCATTATCGAAGACACCTGATTACACGATGTAAGCTTACGGGAAACCGTATATGTATCCATATCCACTGAAACAATTGGGATGCATTTCAACTTTGCCTTATCTATCAAACTCGTAGGAACATCTTTATTCCCAGTAACTATTATCAATTGAACATCAGCTTCAATAGCGAGCTCAATCGTCTCATACCGATCACCGACTATGGTAATACAATCCTTACCAAGCTTCATTTCTTGTTCAAGTGTGCGGTGATCAAGCGCCATTACGAGAATTCGACCGTCAATAGGACCTTCAATACCTGTTAACGAACGCCCATTTAAACCCGACAAAATATTTTCTGTCGTTGTTTTAAGGGTGTATATATCACCGCGAATCAAATCCATGGCAATATCCTTCATGGTTAATAGACCAAGCATTTTCTTCTCATCATTGCAGACTGGTAGTGTTCGAACCTGTCTTTTTTCCATAATATCATACGCATCTAATATTGATGTCTCAGGCGTTACCGGCTCAACCATGTCAAGCTTTAAATCCTGAACTTGAGTTCGTACATTCTCAAGAATACGGGGCGGTTGAACCTCAAACGTATCTAGTACAAATTGAGCTTCACGCGGCAATGGTCCCAGCGCGCATGCTTGAGTGTTCATACCGTCCATCTTCTTCAATCTTGACATTGCCAGCGCTGAACAAACTGAATCCGTATCTGGATTTCTATGTCCAAAAACTAAAACTTTATTTTTTTCCATCATCATTCCTCAATCCTAGGTAAAGTCATATTCTCCATTATATCAGAGCTTTGCCCAAGAGGGTAACGAAATCGTTGCAATTCACTGGTTTTGCGAAGAAATATCCTTGAATGTAATCACAATTATGCTCTCGTAGAAACTTAACCTGTTCCTCACGCTCCACGCCTTCTGCCACAACACTGCAATTTAAGTTTTGAGCAAGGTTTATAATTGAGTGTGTCAACTCAACCGACTTATCATGATCTGGAAGATCCTTGATAAATGATCGATCGATTTTTATCTTACTAAGTTTTAATTTATGAATGGTTGATAGTGACGAATAGCCAGTTCCAAAATCATCCATAGTCAATCGTATGCCCATTCCATGAAGTTCGTCTAAAACAGAAACTACCTTATCAAAATTTCGAATGTATACACTTTCTGTAATCTCAAATTCAAGCAATTCTGGCGGTACATTATATTTCTCAAGAAGAATTTTGACCTGATTACAAAAACCTCGTTCTTCAAGTTGAGTCACTGAAATATTTACCGCGATGCCCTCTGATAAGTAATCTCCAAATGACCATTTTTGTATGTTTTGTAGCACACGTTCCAACACCCAATACCCAATTTCAGGCATAATACCAATGCGTTCAGCTATTGGAATAAAAATTTCAGGAGACACACGGCCCATTTCAGTATTGTTCCACCTCAACAATGCTTCAGCACTACAATAATAATTACAGTTCTGACCAACAACACCTTGATAGAAAACATCAAACTCGTCTAACTCAACAGCTTGTTTTAAACTTTCTTCCATTCGATTTAATGTATTAAAACGGTTTTCAATCTCCTTGGAGTAGAATTCAAAACTGCTGCCCTGAATCTCTTTCGCATGATAAAGTGCAATGTCTGCATCTTTCATAAGGTCAGCCAAGTTGTCAGCATCAATTGGATATACCGCTCCCCCAATACTGGCATCCAGTTTTACAACTTGATCATCCAGTTCAATAGGGCGTCCAATCACACGAACAAGCCTCTCTATAATTCCTGAAATTTGACCTATTTCAACATCTTTAAGCAGAACTATAAACTCATCTCCACCAATTCGTGCAAGTATATCCTTCGATTTGAATGTTGATTGTAGTCTATATGAGATCGTTTTAAGAACTTGATCCCCTTGATCATGTCCATAAATGTCATTTATTTTTACAAATTCATCCAAATCTAAAAGAAGTATGACTTGCTTCACACTTTTAGGTGTTGCAAGCATCTCTTTTTCAGCTCGTTTAATAAAGGTTGCCCGATTCATCAATCCTGTGAGTGTATCTGTCTTTGCTAAGTGTTTTATTTTCGCCTCTTGCGCTTTGTATTTTGTAATGTCATTCATAACAGAAATATAATTTGTGACTTGATCTTTTTTGTCTTTAACCGCTGCAATTGTTAACCAAGCCTGGTAAAGTTCACCCGTTCTCTTTTTATTGTTCACTTCACCTTCCCAGTATCCATCGTGTAACAGCTCATGCCAGAGGCTTTGATAAAATAGACTATCTTGTTTTCTAGACAGCATAATATCAGGTTTCTGACCCATTGATTCGGATAATGAAAATCCCGTTATACGTTGAAAAGCTTGATTAACCCAAATAATAACACCGTTTGGATCTGTAATTAGCATACCTTCATCAATATTCTCAAATATCTTATTGATAAGTTGCAGTTTAAAAGCTGCTTTTTTCTCAGCATCCACATCAAGATATACGCCAACAACTGCAGAGGTGACACCGTTGTACATAAGAGGGAATCCGTTGATTTTGTAAGTTTTTATTCGCCCAGACTTAGACTTTCGATACACTTCTTCAAATATATTATTACCTTTTTGTACTAATTCGTGGAAAAACTCGGCTTCTTCAACATACTCCCAAGGACAAATTAATGGAGTTATATGCCTATTCAGGACATCTTGAATCTGATACTCAAACTCGCTTAAAAAAGCTGCATTCACAGCTCTGATTCGCATATCCGGATTGAATACAGCAACCGGAATCTGTAAGTTGTGGAACAAAGATTCAAATATGTTTTGTTCTGAAGTCGAAATACGATTATATCCTGCCACTCTCGCTTGGGTAAGTGGCTCATTTATATCTGTTATAATCGAGTACAGTGCTGTTTTACCATGGTACTTGATAGGACCGCTTAAAACCTTAACATCAACTACATCACCAGATGCCAATCGATGTTTAAATAGAAAATGGCCACGTTTTTCACCCTTGGCCTTTTGCATTTCGATCTTTATTTCATCAGATGACAAAATATTGATATCCGAAATATTTAATTTCCGTAGCTGATGCACTGTGTATCCGTAGAAGTTTGATGCTTGGATATTTGTATCTAGAATAACGCCGCTTTCAGGATCAATTATAAGTATAGCCTCTGTGAGGTTATTAATTATATTTCGTGATGACAAAAAGTTTTGTTCAGCCTTTGTTTTAAGTTCATTCCATTCATCTAGATCTGAAATGACAACACACTTACAGTCTGGGCAAGAATCTAAAATACATTCTGGAAGCTGTACTGAAATAACTTCTGAGTAAAAATTCTTCCCTGACTTTTTTTTATGTATCCACCTGAATCTATGAGACTCTATTTCATTCTCTCCACCGAGAAAATCTTGATCTCTTTCAATAACATATTTACTTTTCTTTTCAAATTCTGATGTAATATCTACAAGTTTCAAATTTAACATGTCGTTTTGGAAATCATATTCAAATAAATCTGCAGCCTTTTTGTTTGCAAATACGATAACACCTTCTTCAAAGATTAAAATAGGATCACAGATGTTTTCAAGAAGTTTGAAGCCATTGTCTACTTTCCCATTAAAATAATCAACTTGTAAGGACATTGAACCACCTCCACTACTGACGTGTTTTTTATATATCCAACTGGTAATAATGCATATCATAATTATTCTAAAGATCAACACACGATCAGCTGCTAATACTCTCTATAACTCTACCCATTCAAATTGATCAACTACCATTTTTTTCAGATTGGTTGATTTTTTACATCAGGATAGTTATTACAAACTCCTAATAAATATTCACGTATCCCCTATTGCTTTATTCTCTATATGCATTATAATAAACAATGTTGTATATTTATTCGTCGAAAGTGAGTTGAATCTTATGGAATTATCATCTAAAGTATTGTCAAAAGCACCAAAGCAAAACGTATTAAAATGTATTATCCCCTCTTTTATTGGAATCCTTCTCTTTATGGTCCCGATTACAGTTGGTGGTGAATTAACGATCCCAGTGGCCGCTCTATCTGGTGGTTTACTCAGCCTATTGTCAAGTTACTTACCTCTCGTCCTGATTTCAACAATGTGTGTAAGTGCAATTATGACTATCATCTACAAGATGATTCTAAAGTCATACATACAAAATAAGTATCTTACGTCACTTTTCGATACTTCTGCCATTTGGTCATTCATTCGAATTATCGGTGCAGTTGCAGGGGTGCTTACTTATATGCATATGGGTCCTGAAATGATTACGAATGGAAATACAGGCGGCCTTATTTTATTTGACCTCATGCCCACACTGTTCTCAGTGTTCTTTTTTGCCGGTCTGTTTATACCGCTTCTCATGGATTTCGGTTTATTGGAACTAACAGGTACGTTACTAAGCCGTGTTATGAGACCAGTTTTTAAGCTTCCAGGGCGTTCATCGATTGACTGCATGGCGTCATGGTTAGGTGACGGAACCATCGGCGTCCTTTTAACCTCACGACAATTTGAAGACGGGCATTATAGCGAACGTGAAGCCGCAGTTATTGGAACAACATTTTCTGCAGTATCAATAACGTTCAGTTTGGTCGTCATCTCTCAAGTTGGCTTATCACACATGTTTTTACCATTTTATGCTACAGTGCTATTTACAGGAGTTGTAACGGCAATAATTATGCCTAGGATTGCACCTCTCAGCCGTAAAGCGGATATATACACCATTGATCAACAACATAACGAAGACAACCTAACACTCAAAGAAGGTTGGGAACTGGCTATAAATAAAGCCAATGATAATGCGCAATTTTCTAAAGTTCTTATTGGTGGTCTAAAAAATGTTTTCGATATGTGGTTAGGTGTTCTTCCTGTTGTCATGGCCATGGGTACAGGAGCACTTATATTGGCCGAATACACGCCACTATTCCAGTGGTTAGGCCTCCCTTTTGTTCCAGTCCTTGAATTCCTAGGTCTCCCCGAAGCACAAGCCGCATCTGAAACCATCCTTGTGGGATTTGCAGATATGTTCCTACCTTCTGTTTTGGCAGCATCCATCCAAAGTGAAATGACACGTTTTGTCATAGCTTGCCTGTCAGTAACACAGCTCATTTATATGTCAGAGGTTGGCGGACTTCTACTGGGTTCTAAAATTCCAGTTTCATTGTCTGAACTGATAGTTATCTTTCTAGAAAGAACAATAATATCTCTACCAATAATCATTTTTATTGCAAATATTTTATTTTAATTATGATCATAAAAAAATATGATTTTCATTTCTTAATTCTTGTGCTAGACTGAATTATTGCCTATTGGGTACTTACAAATCAATAGGCGTAATTTAGGTTGTACTGGAGGTAAAATAATGCTAAATAAAAAGTCTGTTCGTGAGGTCTTAGACATTGCCCTTTACGCCGGACAAATCATGTTAGAAAGCGGTGCAGAAACGTATCGTGTTGAAGAAACAATTGAAAGAATTTGCATTTCGAAGGGTTTAACCGCCGTAAACAGTTTTACAATACCAACCGGGATATTTTTGTCATATACATTTGAAGATCAGGACTTTTCTTATGTTCGCAGAATTAAGACGAGTATAATAGATTTGCACATCATATCTATGGTCAATACATTTTCAAGAACCTATGTCACTGAAGATATTCCTTTTGAAGAATCCATGAAGCAATTAAAGTCAATTAGAACAGCCCCTCACTTTCCAATCCTGTTACAATATGTATCAGGCGGAGTTGGTGGTGGTTTCTTTGCACTTATATATGGTGGAAGCCCACTTGAAGCATTCCTGGCATTTGTAACAAGCTTCTTTGTTGTATTGACTGTACATCAAATCGGGAAAAGAACACGCGCTTTCTTCTTAAAGAACTTAGGTGCCGGCATGGTCAACACAGTACTTGCAATTCTCTTTGTCGAGCTCTGTAACTCCTTCGGTCTTACTGCTGATATAAACAACATCATCATCGGCTCTGTCATGCCCCTTGTTCCAGGTGTGGCAATAACGAATGCTTTACGTGACTCAATATCCGGCGATTTCGTCTCAGGGGTTTCTAAGCTATCTGAGGCCTTTGGAATAGCGCTTGCAATTGCACTTGGAGTTGGAACAATCCTTCATATGCGCCTATTGATGACCGGAGGTGTTTTATGATTTTTTTAACTGGGTTTTATGCATTTCTATGTACTATTGGATTTGCAATATTATTCAACATTCCAAAACAGAACATTGTACCATCCGGTCTAGCTGGAGCGCTCGGATGGGTTGTCTATACAAGTGCTCAAAACGTTCTTGATTCTATTGTTTTCTCTGCATTTCTAGGTGCATTTGTTGTCGGAATCGTAGGAGAGATTTTTGCAAGAATATATAAAGAACCCGGAACTATATTTGTGGTTCCAGGCATCATCCCACTTGTTCCAGGCTACGGACTTTACTATGCAATGCTTAAAAGTGTTGAAAATGATTACGATGCAGCTATTCAAGCTGGTCTTGAAACATTCTTGGTGGCCATAGCAATTGCAAGTGCCATTATTGCATCCACATCTATTGGTCGAATGATCAAATCTGGTTTACGAGTGCGTCAACTAAAGAAACAATCCTTAAAATAGAATTATTTATGGAATCCATAATAAAAGGAGCACAGCTTAGGCTATGCTCCTTTTTCATTTAATTTAATTTTTTTTAAATCAGTTCTTTTATACGATCAGCCACATAATCTTTAAGTGGTTGATCTTCAATAGTTACGATTGAGTCATCCATTAGATCCGGCTTAACACGGAAGAAATTGATGATCACTTTGTTTTCATCTTTGTAGTATACATCATGATGTCCTGGAATAAAGTGAACTTCAATTGTTTCAGGTGCACCAGATGCAGTCAGTTCTTCAGCCACATCATCCAGATTAAGCTGCTTAAGTGGAGCAACCATCATATCAGTATACTCAAGGTCTTCCATCATCCACATGTTGTTGTTCCAGAACTTACGCGATTTCTTCGAAGTCGTGTTCAGAATCTCTCGGTTTGAAATCGCACTCAAAACTTCACGCGCTGCTTCAGCGTCAAAATCATCCTGGTACAAATGCTTCATTACGTCATAGTCTGTAATACCAACCATGTACGCCTCGCCAACCTTTTCTCTTTCATTCGTTGCTTTCCAAAAGAAAAGCATAGATTCAATAACATCAAGCTTTACATTGATTCTTGTCATTAAAAACATCTCCTTACATAAGTATATGTTCACACAATTTTGGGTTCAACCATATTCATTATACTTGAGATGCCCACATAATGTCATTGAAAATATTTGAGAGTTTGAAAAATCGACTATTTTAGATGAATTCCATAGATATTTGAACCATCTTTTATTTCAGAAATTGCTGTATCACTGAGCTTGTAACAACCTCTTGAGACTCTTTCGAACCATCCGTAATGATTCTTCTGAAGAATCGTAGCCGTCTTTTCAATACCTGTCCTATTCTTGATTTCTTTTAATGTCAATTGACCTTCTTTTTCAAGCAAACAACCTATTTGAATACACTGTTCACGATAAACGGTCATAATCTTTTCACGTGTTACGCCGCCAATATTAAAGTCAGCAGATCTATTTTCAAATTCATACAATAATGATTTTTCTTTTTTATGACTTCTGTTATATCGCGAAAATTCCGGTTCTTGAATACACTCTACAACGAGGCCCGTTTTCTTTGTATAAACGATGATCAAACCGACACTCAGTCTTTTCAAAAGCTTTTTCATGTTCTGAAAAGCTTTACTTCTTCTTGACTTATAATTCACCAACACCGCTGCATATACAAAATCCGTCATACGCTGGCGTTCTAATATCTGATACACCAATTTGAGATTAAAACTGGTTTTCATTTCGACGATTATAATTTTATCGTCTTTCACCCCAACAATGTCAGCATGATTGACTTCACCTCGTATTGTATAACCATCCGCTTCCAAAAATTCTTTTAACGGAAGGTACATATCTGACTCTTTCAACAGCGTCACCTCTAAATATTCTTATAAATTCGCATAATATACACCAAATCATTCATCTTCTCATACTCAAAGTTCCAGTGGGCGTCACAAATCACGTGACCGAAGTGATCTTTTTTATTTTTAAAACTCAACGCGGTTTCTACCTCTGTCTTTTGCTCTGTATAAAGCCGCATCTACCCGTTGAATCAATCCTTCAATGTCCTCATCTCTATTAAGCTGAGCCACACCGAAACTACTTGTAATAGCATTAACACCTTCAAATCGTTTAGTTTCGACTATAGATCTAATAGTCTGGGCAAGATTCACGGCCTGTTTCAAGCTGGTATTTGGGCAGATAATCATGAATTCTTCGCCACCCCATCGACCAACCACATCCACTTTTCTAATCGAACCCTTTAGCAGTTCAGATAAGCCCACAAGGACTTGATCACCAACATGATGTCCGTAAGTGTCATTGACGTTTTTGAACTTATCAATATCAAGAAGAATGATAGAAAGAGGTGATCCGTATCTCATATACCGCTCTCGTTCATAATATAGATTTTCGTCAATTTTTCTTCTATTAAATATTTGTGTGAGACCATCTGTAACTGAAATGACCTGTAATTGATTGTTGAGACGCTCTAGAGTACTGTTCTTTTTTTCAAGTTCTACAGTTCTGTCATGCACCATTTTTTCCATGTGCCTATACATCATCGCGTTTTTTAAAGAAATAGATATTTGTGTAGACAACATGTTTAATACATCCACACGCTGTTCTGTAAAAGCACCCACAGCTAAATTATTCTCAACATACATAATGCCAATAACAACCGTTTGACGAATGATAGGAAAACACAACATTGATTTGACCTTGTTATCTTTAATGTAAGGATCACTCGCAAAGAATGCATCTTCAATAGCACTCCTTAACAAAACTGCCTTTTTCGCATTCATAACATAGTTCATCACTTGTCCGGGAAGACCAAGTCTCCTTACGTCCCCAACATCTTCTTTAAAGACCATCGCTTGTCCAACCTCTTTGCGCGCCCCTACAATTTGACCATCATCCAAGAAATTAACTACAACAGCCTTTTCAGCACCCGCATTCTCGATTAGAATTTCGAGCATATTCTCAAGCAAAGACTCATAAACAATCTCCTTAGCAATTGCTTGTGAAGCCTTCAAAATACTACGAAGATCAAGTTCTACATTAATATCTTTCGTCGACGAAGTCTCATGAATCGTATAAATTGACTTACTAACCTTAGTATTTTTACTAAGTTCACTCCAGTTTCGTTGAAGTCTATCAGCCTTGTTGCTCGCACCCCATTTTTTATATGCAACATAAGCAGTTTCTGTGTAATACTCAAATAATTCTTCATTTCCACAGCCATGATAATACTCTGCAATAAGTTCTCTATAAAGAGCTTCTTCATTAAGATAACTTGCTTCTGCAACGATTTCCAACGCCTCTTCGTATTTTAATTGGGCGTCACAATTTCGTCCTTCGAAACGTGCAATTTCAGCTTGAATAACAAGATATCTATGTTCGTAGTTAAAATGTCCCAACTCACGCCATGTTTCCAGCTTCAGTTGATTCTCGGAAACAATCATCATCATTTTAGATTTTTCTTCCTCAGAGGCGTCGTCCCTTAACATTTTAATTCTAATCAATGAGTCAAAGGCATAGTAATATGGAATTAGAATAAGGCCAACACCTGCATCAAGATTCTCTTCCACTTTTCGGGCGTATTCATAAGCCCTCTCATAGTTTCTAAACATCATTGCCAAATACATTTTATGATAATAAGTCACAAGCAATGCTGTTTTATGACCTCTTAATTCGATTTCTTCAAGCATTACAGATTCCTGAAAAGCCTCCCCTTCAAGCAACCAAGGTTCATCTACTTTTTCCAGTAAATTTACAATTGTCTGAAGGTATGCATTTTGGAATGTGGTTTGTGTGCCTTGCTTGATCACTTCCATACTATGGGTATAATTCTCAAATACCTTTCTGGTACGATTGAGTTCATTCCCTGAAAAATAGTAATTAAGACAATATCCATGACCAGCAAATCCTGCAAAAAGATGATCTCCTGACTCAAGACCCATCTGATAAGCCATTTCCAGTGTATTTGTAACTCTATCCAAATGATCTTTGAAATGCATGACATGAAGGGCAACCATGTTATACGTCTTTGCCATCTCACCTGTTGCATTTAAATCATTCACCAATTCGATAGCCAAGTCTCCAAATTCTGTTCCGCTTTGAATATCACCTATAATCCCGCAAAGTAATAGTGCATATAGTGAATATCCAAACGGTGAGTGGATCGCATTTCCTTTTTCGATTGATAGTTCTACCATCTTACAAACCACAAGGGGCAGCAGTGATGGTGCAGCATTAAAAACAATCGGAACAATCGCAGAGAGAATAGACATGACAGCTTTTGTTTCTTTATCTGTCATGTTTTGCAAATTCAGCAAGTCTTTCACCGAATCAAATTTTTGAATCAATGCTCCCACCGTTGCGAAGGCAGCACCCGCATCATCAAATGTTGGTTGAAGCGGAATATCCACCCCGAAATCACGGATGATGACAAGGGCAACTTCCACGCCTTTAAGATGATGATTCTGTGACATGCACGATTGAATTTCTAACCCATATACCAACGATTTATCAATGGTTTTTTCGGCTTTCAACTTCACAATTTCAGTTAATTGGTTAAGTAAATCAAATTCACCCGTGAGATAATACGCTTCCGCTAACCGATTATGCAGTACAAGTGTAAAATCATAGGTATCTGTCCAAGCGTTTTGGGGCATCATTTCATATGATTTGTTTAAGTAAACAACTGCATTTTCATACGCCAAAGCATCTAATGATTTTGCCCCTGCTTCAGAATACAACTGAATAAGATTTGGGAAAATATTAATCCAATCTCGTTCTCCGGATTTCTCAATATGATCAAGGAAAGAAAACAAATTCTCCTGAATTAAGAAAGCCTCTTTGTGATCAATATATAATTTAACGATTTTAAAATGACACGTTGTTCTCTCAGTCTCATTTAAAGCCTCATATACAGCTTGTTGCACTTTATCGTGACTGAAATCAAATGAGTCATCTGACGATTTTAGTAAGATATTCTTCCGTGCAACTTCAACGAGGCCCTCTTCAACAATTGCTCTATCCAGACCGCTAATAAGAACAAGTTCAGCCACCTTAAATTTCCGACCCAAACACGCTGCATAAGCCATTAATGACTTTGTATATTCCGAAAGTGCATGAAGACCACCTGTGATAAATTCGAGCACATTGCTCGATGCCTCGATTTCTTTAGCTCGGGTCTCATCAAGCATCCAACAACCTTTATCCTGATCGAACCGAATTATTGAATCATGATACATTCTCATTATTGTTTGCTTTGAGAAAAAAGCATTTCCATTGGTTTTTGCATATATAAGTTTAGCCATTGCAGCAGCCGAATCAAATCCATAGAAAGTGTCTTTCACCATGTCCACGACATCTTCGTTTTCTAGATTGTCTAAATGCAGATACTGTAGGTCAAAACCTCTCGACTCAACATCTTGCAAAGTCATTTGTAGCGGATGAGACCTCGACACCTCATTGTCCCTATATGCGCATAAAACATATATATACTCCAAGTCTACATCTTCGAGAAGTGTCTTCAAAAGCGAAAGTGACGCACTGTCAATCCATTGTAAATCGTCAATAAAAATAACAAGTGGGTGATCTGAGCTTGCAAAAACTTGAATGAATCTATGCAGCACATAATTGAATCTATTCTGCGCCTCTAGACCCGACAAAGTAACCAAAGCTGCTTGCGGTCCGATAATATTCTCAAGTTCTGGCAACATATCTGTTAATAGTTTTCCGGAGGATCCCACCGCTTCTTGAATTTTAAGTGCCCAGTGTTTTAGGTTCTCAGTATTTTCAGAGAGCATCATCTGAACAAGGCCACCAAAAGCCTCAATGAATGCGGCGTATGGGATATCTCTTTTAAACTGATCAAACTTACCCGTTATATACATCCCACCCGTTGAAGTAACAGGTTTAAACAACTCTTGAATTATTGTTGTCTTTCCGACACCTGAGTAACCAGTAACAAACATATTAAGACTGCCGCCTTGGTGTACCACGCTATAACCAGACAGAAGTGTTTCGACTTCATGATCCCTTCCATAAACATTTTGCGTAAGTACAAACCGCGAAGAGTGATCTTTCAGGCCCACATTAAATCCTGAATATTCGCCGTTTTTCAACATGCTTTCACATTTTTTCAAATCGTAAATCAGCCCACTCTCAGACTGATATCTTTGAGATGCATCTTTTTCAATCAACTTCATAATAATATTTGAAAGCTCTATCGGAAGATCTTTACGAATCTGACAAGGCGTTTTTGGAACGACAGCAATATGAGAATGAATGAGTTCTAAACGATCATGTGACGTGAATGGTTTTTGTCCTGTTAGAAGTTCATACAACATCACACCCATTGAGTAAAAATCTGAACGATAATCGATAAGACGGTTCATTCTACCAGTCTGCTCAGGTGAGATATAACCTAGTGTTCCCTGCAATATGTTCGGACTACAAAATCCTTGCGATTCATGATCTACGACCTCAGAAATATTGAAATCAATAATAGTAAGTTTTTTAGCGTTATTATCATACATAATATTTGAAGGATTAATATCTTTATGAATGACACCCATTTGGTGAATATATTCTAGATTTCTAGCACATTTAATGGCCACATCAAAAAATAAGTCGAGTTGGATACCATTTTCATTAATATAGTGTCTGAGTGGTTCAGATTCAATATATTCAAGTACCAAATAAACCTGTCGACCCTCATGAAAATCATAAACATCCACGATACCTAAATGATTTAATCTATCCAAAATTTCATATTCCTGACGAAACTTTGTAGTACTATACTCAGATAACGTTTCGTTTCTCAACGCTTTAATCACAACAGTTCTATCTTCAACATTGTCTATAGCCTTATATATTTGAACCCGATCATTCTCATGCAGCAATTCAGTGGCTTCATATCTCTCAGAAAATCGCATAGTACCCCCCCATTTACTCATTTCGTTGATTTATACCCCTATTTCTGCTTGTATATTGTTTTCACACAAACTTCACTTATTTATATAATAATATATATCGTATACAGCCACCATTAAATTCTAATCAAAATGTGATGGAATTTTGATGGAATTCTAAACGAATTATTAACAATCTTACATCTAGTATTGGTCAGTACTTCACTGTGTTAGAATTGTTTGACTATCATTTGAACGGAGGAACATTATGCAAGATTTCAGTATTCTTGTTGTTGATGACGAATCAAAAATAAGACGTGTTGTGTGCAAGTATTTAGAACACGAAGGCTATAAGGTCGATGAGGCTGAAAACGGACTGATCGCACTTGAAAAAATAATGAATAAAAACTATGACTTGGTACTTCTTGATGTTATGATGCCTGAAATTGATGGCTGGACTGTTTGTCAAGAAGTAAGAAATTGCTCTGACACCCGGGTCATTATGCTGACAGCACGCGGGGAAGAGTATGATAAATTATTAGGCTTTGAACTTGGGGCAGATGATTATATAACAAAACCTTTTAGCCTACGCCTTATGGTTGCACGTGTTAAAGCTGTGTTAAGTCGTAATAGTAATGGTTCACTGCGTTATAATGACCTTCTTAAATTTGGCCCGCTCAGTCTCAATGAAATGTCACGTCAAATTTTTCTTGATCATGTTGAATTAAAATTGACGCCTCGAGAGTACGAGCTCCTGTCATTCATGCTAAACAACCAAAATATAGCATTATCACGCGAAACATTACTCATTCGCGTCTGGGGATACGACTATAATGGAGACTATAGAACTGTTGACACACACGTAAGACAGTTACGAGATAAACTAGGTGTTCATAGAGAGTGCTTGCAGACTGTTTGGGGCACAGGCTACAAATTTAGTTTAGGAGACTAACAATGAAACACATACTACAAAAATTATGGCTTGGCATAATGACCCTGATCATTCTCATAATTTCCATTGTGTGGTTATTTCAGGTTGGATTGCTTAAAGACTTTTATATCTCACAAAGAAAAGACCTCCTCCTTGAAGAAGTGGTCTATTTGGCCGAAGCGTTTTCTACATGGGATCCTGGCGCAAAACTTCCATTTGAAGTCCATACAAAACTTACGACGCTTTCAAGTGTATATGACACGCGTATGCTGATTCTTGATGCCAACAATGATTTTGTCCTTCACCCCGATATAATTCCGCAGGAGTTCATGAACATAGACTTGAATAGTTCCAAGTCTTCTGTTAGACCAGCTAATCGAGGCTTGAATAATTTTATCGAACGTTTGGAAACACGCTCCACCACCGCTCCAACATTTAGTATAGTAAAGACAGAGTTCCCACCCAACAACAGTATTTTAGTGACAGCACCTATTTACATGGGAGAGATATACAAAGGGAAAGTGGTTCTCTTTATGGCTTTGGCCCCGATTGACGAAGCCACAGAAATTCTTCAAAAACAACTTAGTATTATATCTATTATTTCTTTATTCATTGGTTCATTTGTGGCACTGCTTCTTTCATCACAATTCACCAAACCAATATTAGTCATTAAAAATGCAACCAAACAAATTGCTTCCGGAAATTTTGATATTTCAATTCCTGTGACAACCAAAGATGAAATGGGCACTCTCGCAAAAGACATCAACGATATGGCCCTTCAACTCAATAAAACGGATCAGTCTCGCAGAGACTTTGTCGCAAATGTTTCACATGATTTAAAAACACCAATAACTCTGATTCAAACATATGCAGAATTCATCATTGAAAAAAGTACTCATTTATCTGAGGAAGACAAAGAGTATTTAGAAGTTATACACGATGAGTCAATGCATCTCAATCATATCGTTGAGGATCTACTCTACCTTTCAAAAATAGAGTCAAATGCAATTAAGCTCGATTTAGAGCCCACCAACTTGCAGAGTACAATCGAAACGACAGAACGCTCACTACGTTGCATGCTTAATCAACACCAAATTAAAGTATGTTTAGAGACCACAGGAACTGAGTTTGATATTAAACTCGATCGTCATAAAATACAGCGGGTTATATTTAACCTCATTCACAACGTCATTCAACATGCTTCAGATACTGACAAGATTCGTATTAAAGTCGAATATTTAAAGCCGTACTTTCGGTTTGAAATCAAAGATTATGGTCAAGGCATTCCCGAGGAAGACTTACCACATATTTGGGATCGATTTTACAGGGTAGATAAATCAAGAAATAGCTCGAACAGTCCTAACTTGGAAGGCTCTCATACTGGCATCGGCATGTCCATCGTAAAGCAAATTCTAATCAAACACCATTTTGATTATGGTATTAAAAGCAAGGTCGGCGCAGGAACTCTCATTTGGTTTGAAGGCCACATGGGTGAAAATTATTAAAAGTCAGTAAAAAAATAGACCTGGACGCTCACGTCCGGGTCTACTTCTAATATTATACCAATTTTACTTTCATAGCTTTGAATTTAAATAATGAGGGTTAATAAACCACAGATTCACGTTGATCACGACCAGCGCGTTTGGCTTTATACATAACTTGGTCAGCTCTTTCTATAATTTCTATTGTCACTGACTCATCTGTTGGGAATGTCGTTGCAACACCCATACTCACTGTTACTCTGTCTAATCCATTGTTAAAGCTATGCTCAATATTTAAATCACGTACGACATTTTGAATGCGGTCAGCGACGGCTATCGCACCCTCTTCCGGCGTATTCGGGAGTACAATTAGAAACTCCTCTCCGCCATATCGTCCAACAAAATCTTCAGGTCTGTACATTGTATCTTTAAGTGCCAATGATACGCTCTTAAGTACAACATCCCCTTTTATATGACCATAATTGTCATTAAACTTCTTAAAATTATCAAGATCCAGTAAAATCACTGACATTGGAAGTTCATACCTAATACAGTTTTTCCAGTGCATTGCAAGCAACTTATCCATACCTCTTCGGTTATATGTTTTAGTAAGTGAATCTTCAATACTCAGATTTTCCAATCTGTCTTTCTCTTCTTGTACTTCAGTAAGTTCACGAACTTTATATTCAAGTTCCTCCGCCTGACGTTCAATAGTACGCTTTTGTACATGTAATTCTTTAAATATTCGCACCTTACTCTTAAGAATAATTGGATCGATCGGCTTAAATAAATAATCAACAGCACCTATTTCATAACCTTTAAAAATTGATGTTTTCTCTTTGCTGATTGCCGTCACAAATATGATTGGAATATTTTTTGTTTTTTCAATACTCCTCAGAATTTCTGCTGTTTCAAATCCATCCATTCCTGGCATTTGAACATCCATCAAAATAACTGCAAAAGAGTGTGCCATGCAAAGAGTCAGAGCTTCTTCTCCAGAAATGGCCTTAACCAAATTCAACTCGTCATCTTGAAGTACACTTTCCATAACCAAATGGTTTTCTTTTATATCGTCTACAATCAATATATCTACTTTTTCATTAGTCATATTCATTCTCCCAAGATGTGCTTGTATTATTTTTTATAAGTTGATTCAAGTGTTTACCAATATCTATAAGCGACAGAACTTCATTTGGATCAATCATTCCCATAGCTGCCTTCGGCATTTCATCAGCATAAGCTGTGTCTGGAGATTGAACAATGGTATATCCGCCATAGCTATCGATGCACTTAATCCCCTTTGCACCATCGTGATTTGCTCCTGTTAGTATCACACCAATTAATTTATCTCTGTAAGTATCTGCAGCAGTTTCAAATAATACGTCAATTGAAGGTCGAGCATAACTGACCCTCTTTTCAACTGTTAAAGTCACTGTCTTATTTTTTTCAATAAGGATGTGGAAATTAGGTGGCGCAAAGTAAATCCAACCACTTACTAGCGTTTCTTTTTCATCAATTTCCTTCGCATTGTGACCTGTCACCTGTGAAATAATAGACGGCAAGTAACTTTTGTGCCTTGGACTTAAGTGTTGCACTATAATTATAGGAATGCTGAGAGGCATCTCAATTTGTGACAACACGGTCTTCAAAGCATCAATACCACCGGCTGATGTGCCGATTACAATGGCTTCGTAATCCATAAAATTCACACCTTTACCTGATCATTTTCTTTCTATACACCTTTAGAAACTTTTCATATACATCGAACTGATTTTCACCCACTCCTGTTTTCAAGGATTCCTTTGTCCCCAAACAAAGTACACCACCAGGTCGTAAGCTATCATTGAATAAACCAATAACACGTGATTGTAATTCGTTATTGAAGTAGATCATCACATTTCTACAGATCACCAAATGCATTTGACCAAATACTTGGTCAGTAACCAAATTGTGTTGTGCAAATATGATGTTTTTCTTCAATGATTGATCAATAATTATCGATTCATATTTGGCTATATAGTAGTCAGAAAACGACTCTATACCTCCCGCCTCAATATAGTTTTTAGTGTAATCTTTAACCACTTCGATTGGAAAAATTCCATTTTTTGCCATATTCAAAACGTTTTCATTAAAGTCTGTAGCATATATCTGGCAGCGATCATACAAGCCTTCTTCTTTGAGTAATATCGCCATTGAATAAACTTCTTCACCCGTTGAACATCCTGCATGCCATATTTTCAACTGCGGATAAGTTTTAAGGAGTGGAATAACCTCTTTTCTCAAGTATGAAAAGAACTCTGGATCTCTAAACATTTCAGTCACATTAATTGAGAAATCCGGTAAAATACTATCGAAAAAAGCTTTGTTCGTCAGCATTTCTCTTTGCATCTCTGAAATGCTTTCAAACGAACTGAGTCCTAATCTATTTTTGATTCGGCGTTTCATATGGGCCCGAGAATAATCTCTAAAGTCATATCCATATTTGAGAAACATGCCTTCTATAAATAACTGTACTTCAATATCATCAATATCCAGTGACACTGGTTTCTTATCCATTATGACAACCACACTTTCAATAGGGAAATAAGTTTTTCAATATCAATTGGTTTTGTCATATAATCATTTGCACCGGCTGCTACACACTTTTCACGATCATCTTTCATCGCCTTTGCGGTCAATGCAATAATTGGTACATGCTTCCCGTTATCTAGATTTCTAATTTCACGAATGGCTTCATATCCATCCATCTTTGGCATCATAATGTCCATAAGCACAAGGTCAATTCGACGTTCTTCCTTAAACAGTTTAATACTTTCGAGACCATCTTCAGCCACAATGACATCGAATCCATGCTTCATTAACACGTTTGAAAGAGCAAAAACATTTCTGTCGTCATCATCGACAACCAGGATTTTCTTTCCTTCGAAGTTATCATCTTCAGTGACTTTATGTTTTATCTCATCAAGAACAGCTGTCATTCTAGCCGTTGATACTTCAACATTGTCTTTCATACCTTCAGACATTCCATGAAGGAATAATGAAACTTCATCAACCAATCGTTCTTCTGACTTAGGGCTTTTTAAAATGATACTGTCTGTATACTTGTTGATCCCCTCAAGGGTTTCATTACTAATCTCAGACTCTGAGTAAATGATCACAGGAATATTTCCATGAACTGTTGTAAGTTCCGCCAAGAAGTGTTCTCCACTCATATCACTTAGTTCAATATCAATAACAACACACTCAAATGCTTCACTCTTTAAAAGTTCTGATCCTTCGGCACCCGTAAGCACTTTACTCACTTCTACGTCGCCAAGACTCGAGAAATGCTCAAACGTTTCGCCTCCACATTCACCAACAACAAGAAGTTTCTTTAAATCATTATTGGAAACTGATTCAATTTTCGCAAGCGTTTTATATATAGTTTTAATATCAACTGGTTTCTTTAAGAATCCAATAACACTGCTTGGTAATAGGGCTTTCTTATCACCTTCCATACCGGAAATAATATGAATTGGGATATGCTTCGTTTCATTTAGTCTACCAAGTTTTTCTGCAAGCTCCATACCATCAACATCAGGAAGTCCCAAATCAAGTATAATCGCTGAAGGCTTTAACTCGACTGCAATTTCAAGTCCATTTTCACCCGTATGTGCCAGCTTGCATTCAAAACCTTTCTCCTCTGCAAGCCCTGCCAAAATACTTGCAAAGTTCACATCATCTTCAATAATCAATAGAAGATTATTTGTGCTGTACTCGTCTGTCTGAACATCAGGTAGATTACTTAATGCACTTTCATTGTTTCGCAAACTTGATTTCACAGTGTTTTCTTTTTCAGAATGAATGGATTGCTTTTTTCCAACAACAGGTTTATGAACTGCATTTGATCCTTTAGATATAAGCGGTAATATAAATACAAATTTACTGCCTTCTCCATGGATACTCTCAAGCATTAATTGTCCACCAAGTAGGTGTGATAACTCTCTTGAAATAGTAAGACCCAGTCCTGTACCGCCATATTTTCGACTCGTTGTACCATCAGTCTGACGGAAAGCTTCAAATATAAGCTGTTGTTTATCATCCGCTATACCAATGCCCGTATCAGCGACTTCTACGGCAATGTACTCATCCACATCATAATTCATGGCATCACATTCAAAAGCAGTCGGTTTTCTAAGTGACAATATAACCTCACCCGTATGCGTAAACTTAATTGCATTGGAAACAAGATTTTTAATAATCTGCTGTAATCGAATATTATCAGTCACCATGATTTCAGGCAATCTATCGTCAATAGTAGTTCTAAAAGTGATTTTTTTAGCATTAGCCATTGGTACAAACATGTTTTCACTCTCACGCAGTAGAGTTGTAAGCTTTATATCATCGTGATGAATATCTAAATGACCAGCCTCTACTTTTGAAAGATCTAGGATGTCATTTATAAGTGTTAACAGGTCTTCACCTGATGTATTAATTGTCAGTGCAAATTCTCGTTCTTTTTCTGACAGTGGTGTGTTATTGTCTCGATCTGACAACAATTGAGAAAGCACTAAAATACTATTCAGAGGCGTTCTCAGTTCATGAGACATATTGGCCAAGAACTCTGATTTATAAGTATTCGCCAGCTCAAGCGCTTCAGCTTTTTCGATAATTTCCTGCTGCTTAAACATAAGTTCTTTATTATTATCATCTAGAGATTTCCTCTGATGCTCAAGTTGTTTTGTTCTTTGCTCAAGTTCTTCATTTGACACACGTAGTTCTTCTTGTTGAGCCTGAAGCCTCTGTTCTGATTCTTTGAGCGCTCTTGTTTGCTCTTCAAGTTCTTCATTACTTTGACGAAGTTCTTCCTGTTGCATTTGAAGTTCTTCCGATTGATGCATCGTCTTGTCTAAAAGTTCCTTCATTCGAATTCTTACATCTGTTGAGTGAAGGGCCGCTGCAATTGCATCAGCAAGCATACTCAGTAAGTTGAGTTCTTTATCTGTTAAATTACGTAAAGTCCCAATTTCTATGACACATTTCAATTCATCTTCATAAACACAAGGAACCACTATAATACTTGTAGGCTGAGAACTTCCAAGACCCGATTGGACCGCCATATATTCTTCTGGCAAATCAGTGACTATAAAAGTTTTTCTTTCTAATGCACACTGTCCAACAAGTCCATCACCCAATTGTATTGAATCCTGTAATCCTTTACGGTTGGTGTATGCAAACGAAGCCGCCATTGTCAGTGTTTCTTCTGATCCCTTAAGATAGATAGTACCTATCTGAGCATCAATGTAGTGACATAAATAAGATAAAACACTTTGGCTAAGTCCTCTGAGATCATCATGATCTAAAATGACATTGTTCAACTCATTTTGGGCTGTTTTTGACCAGTTCTGATAATTAACGTCATCCATAATTTTTTTTAGATTAACCATAAACTGGTTAAACGCTTTAGACATCAATCCGATTTCATCTTTACTAACCTCTGGAAGACGGAAGTCTAAGTCAACATCTCCCTTCGCTATTCCCTCAAACGTCTCTCGTAATGAATGAATAGGAACAAGTACTAGTTTTAATATTAAAGATGAAATGACAACTGCTACCACGATTGCAATTCCAGCAACAATAGTTGCTACAGATGTAAGCATTGTAGATTGAGCCTTCACATCATTTTCAAATTGGCTTTGCTCAAGCAACACAGAATCATTGATCAATTTTATGTTCTTTGTGATCTCACTCTCGGTTTCATCCATCAAGGCAACCTGTTCATCCATTTGCTTTATGAGGTCATGAAGTAGAGACATTTCATTTGAATATGTAACGAGTTTTTTTTGTACTGCGTCATAATCAGACTTATACTTTATGCTTTTACCTTGTTCTTTTATCCCATCAATATAGTTCGTAAATTCAGTGAACGCCTCCTGATAAGCGAGGTACTCAGGATCGGTATGGAAAGTAAAAAACTTCATCGCGTTCAACCTCGCGAGAAGTATATTTTCCAAACCTCGTCCAACATTCCACTGAACAAACTCATCCTTATTTTCAAGGGCTATGTCAGATAATGCATCAAGATTTGTGATTAATTCAGCACCACTTATACCGATACTTGTATAATAACGCTCTCTCTCTTTATTCAAATCTTGATAATTACTAAATCCATTGCCATACCTTGTCATGGATTCTTCAACTGAAGCTATATACGTCGTACGCTCCTCATTGATATTGATCGCTTTTAGATCGCTCATCAAGCGTTCCATATTGCTCTCATGATTACTAAATACAAAGTTTGCATTTGTGTCTCCAGTGAGCAAATATGCTTTGAATACTTTCTGACTTTCCAACAATTCATGTTGAATTTGAGCTGCTACATTTGCTTCCTTGGTTATTTCGTTGACCATTTCAATGTCACCGTTGCTTTGCCACAGACCAAATATTCCAAAGGCCAATGCGACAAGCATGAGTAGAATGGAAAGCGAAAATCCATACGTCATTTTTGAACGTAATTTCATGTTTTTAATAAACGCCATGTTTCACACCTCTAGTAATTATTTTCCCCCATCGTCCTACACATCGTTCTAAACGCTTCTTTATAAGAATACACGCAAAATTATATCATAATTTCAATCATTTCTAGTCTCAAAACCCCGTAATTTGAAGCATTTAAACATAAAAATACACGAATTTTACGCATGATCAAATCCAATTAATGCAACATATGGAAATATGACATTTTGTATATATAAAATGTAAAAAATCGCTAACCTATTGGTTAGCGATTGCTTATATACAAAAATATTATCTGAGCATTTTTTGTTCAAAAATTTCAAAATCTGATCGGTAAATATGCAGCCTTTTACCATCAATAAGGATTTTTGTTGTATTTGGAAGTGCACTATCTTCAACAAATACATTATTGCCTTCATAAACACCTACAATAACACCCGATTGATTCTTAACAACAAGAACACGTTCAAGACCAGTCATCCCTGCCATAAAGTTGTTGATTTTGCGATCTAGTCCTGTAAACAAGCTAGCGTCTCCGGTTGTATCAATATTTGTATTGAGCTCATACGTGTCAACAATATTCTCAATTCCCGTTTCAACCGCAACCATCGAAGATCCAACATGCTGCCATGTACTGCCATCAATCGTAATGAGAAGTACACCCTCAACATCCGATGACTGAATATCTGTGCTGCTACCACTCACTTTCATTGTTTCATTTCCGAAATCATCATATACCGTAAAGTTTCTGCCAAGTCCTAACGTCTCAGCTTTAAAATCCTTAATTTGACTTTGGAGCTTGGTACAACCTGCAAATGAAAGTGCCACTGCAATGATCAGTATCCCGATCAGTATTTTCTTCATTTTCATATTTTTTCCCCTTTTCAATCTTTCTCCACACTATTCTAGCATACTTTAATCGTTTAATTCTTTAGAATTTGATTAAGATTTTACTTAATAGATTTCCATTTGAAGTCAATTCATATCACTCATCTATCATGGCCTAATGTAATATGATATATTCAGTACATATAGAGAGAGTAACGTAAGATATTGAGAGGCTGGTGTGAAATGAAGTATCGCATTGTACTACTTGTACTAATTATGTTTGTAGCACTATCGCTCCAAAGTTTTGGAGAAGTAACATCATACGAATTGTACGTTGGACAAACCATGGCTCTGACCGCAAAAATATTCGAG
>Ga0209379_10000482_pt1 | contig 33256 bp, 28 predicted proteins | sample tdDd001_FD_187124 | JGI IMG/M metagenome (GOLD analysis project Ga0209379, IMG submission 187124) | Marine sediment microbial communities from the Atlantic coast under amendment with organic carbon and nitrate - tdDd00.1 (SPAdes)... | ecosystem: Environmental > Aquatic > Marine > Coastal >... | reverse complement strand
CATTGGGAGGTAGAACATGAGCAAATATCAAGAAACTAAACGTATTGTACGTGAATATTTTGAAGCAATGGAAAATGCAAGTCCAGAAACTGTAGCATCTGTACTAAAAGAGCACACAGGTGAAAACTACCTATGGAGAGGTGTATATCCATTCAGAGAACAAGAAGGCGCTGACGCAGCGGCGGACGTATTCTGGAAGCCTTTAATGCAGTCGATTAAACACATTCAAAGAAGACAAGATATCTTTATCGGTGGTACAAATGAAATCAGCGGTGAAGAATGGGTAATGAGCATGGGCCACTTCATGGGCCTATTTGATGAAGATTGGCTGGGTATTAGACGTACTGGTAAAATGGTGAGCCTACGTTACGCTGAATTTTCATGTGTTGAAAACGGTAAAATTACTCAAACAGGTATCTTCATTGACATCATCGGTCTAATGTTACAAGCAGGTGTTAACCCACTTCCTCCATCGACTGGTCAATACTTTGTTTATCCAGGTCCAAGAAACCATGACGGACTTTTATTTGAAGATGCACCAGAAGAAGAAGGCGTTAAGACACTAGCACTGGTTAACAAGATGATTGATGACTTATCTGCACTTAACGATAGTGGTGCTATGGGATGTCCTCCAGAAGTGCTTGAAAAGTCATGGGATAAGAACATGATTTGGTACGGTCCTGCAGGCATTGGCGCAAGCTACACAATTCCAAGATACCAAATGCAACACCAATTGCCATTTAGAAACAATTTGGATGGCAAGAAGTTTAACGGCCACGTATGCCGTTTTGCTGAAGGGGACTTCGCATGTTTCTTCGGATGGCCAAATCTTACTAACATGCCAATCGGTGGCTTCCTTGGTCTGCCAGGTGGCAAACTTTCTGCAGATATGCAGGTTGTTGACGTTTACTGTCGTGTTGACGATAAATTAAGTGAAAACTGGGTTCTTATCGATCTACCTTTCTGGTTAAATCAGCAAGGTCTTGATATTTTCGAAAGAACTGCACAAATTACGAATCCAAACCTTTAGGATACTCCTAATGTTATCCGGATTAAAGTGATAGATAGATACAGAAAACAAGCGCATGAGCACTGCGCTTGTTTTTTGTATTTGCAGAACTATGTCATGCCAGAATGTCATATTGTACTAAGGAATTACTCTTTGGAAACAATTACAACAGGACCGATCAAGCTGAAATATAAAAATGTAATATAATTCCAATTGTGAATTAAGTAACAATCCCAGTGATTTCAAGGCTTTAAGAAATGCAATAGACCCTATGAGTATTATTTTAAATTTTAATGATTAATTATCAGACAACTTCAAAATATAGGAATCGTGTAATGTCAACGCCTGTAGCAGTATGTTCACAGAAGAAGTAGACCATAAAAATCTCGTTATATAGAATTGTATATATATGTTAATTCTGTTCGTTGAGTAGAGATAGGGTCTAATAATACAATAATCACAACGGAAAACGTTATCACTTTCTGAGGGTTAACGAAGACTAAAAAAGATTAAGCATTTTGAGCTATAGACATCACGGATATTCGAGGAGGTTCCAATATGTCGAAGGAAACAGAAAAGAAATTAGCACCAGCAGTGATCAAAGAAGAGAGCGTTGCCTCTGACAATGTAATTTACTATGGGGAGTCAAAAGAAGTGAACAGTGTTGGTCAATACGACTACAACGATTTCTCTCAGCTAAGCCCTAAAAATACAAGACATAATCCAAAAGGTTTTGATAAGCAGTACAACGATTTTGTTGATTACATCATGAAAATCACACACAACATTTGGGAAGAAAAAGGTATTGGTGTTATTTACGACACATACCACAATAATGTGACAATGCACTTTGGTGCACACAATGCAGTAGGTATTCAAGGTGTTATCAAAGGCACGCTTGAAACACTACATGCTTTCCCGGACCGTAAGTTAATTGGTCAAAACGTTGTTTGGTCAAAATTTGGTACAGATGGCTACTTGTCATCACATAGAATTATCTCAACAGCTACGAACTTAAATGATTCTTCATTCGGTCCTGCAACAGGCAAAGCGGTTAACTTCAGAACGACAGTTGATGTTGCAGCAGAAAACAATAGAATCTTTGAAGAATGGTTAGTAAGAGACAACCTATGGATTGTTAAGCAACTTGGATTCGATCCAAACGAAGTTGCTAAGCGTATGGCAATAGCTTCAAAAGATACAAATGGTGTTTACAGAACACGATTTGGAAAGGACGAAAACATGACTGGCCAATTCTTCCCTGAGAAATACGAAGCGAAGGACAATTCAGTTGGCGAGCGTGTTAAAGAAATGTTCTGCAGAGTTTACAATGGTAGACGCTTTAACGAAGTGAAGGACTACTACGCAGAAAATGCAGTCATTCACTACATCTGTGACAAAGACCTTAACGGACACCAGCAAATTCAAGGTATGTTAGTGAATATATTCGCTTCATTCCCGAATGCTAAGTTCGCAGTTGAGCGTGTTACATGTAACGACCGTCCAGAAAAGAATGGTTATGATGTTTCAGTACGTTGGAGACTAAGTGGTATGCACGAAGGTCTTGGTATGTTTGGTCCTGCTTCTGGTAACCCAGTTGAGATTCTAGGTATTAACCACCTCAAGGTTCTTGACAATGAAATTGTTGAAGAGTGGATGACTTACGATGGTCTAGATGTTCTAAGACAAATTCATATGGTTAAAGAGTCAGAAGAATCTGCAGAGTAAAGAATAGAGCAAGCTAAAGTTCTTGGTAATGGAATACTTGATTGTTATATTGGGGGGAGATTTTTCCCCCTTGCTATTATATTTACTTATCTATAAGGAGGAATTATGGAAGCAAGAAAAGAAGACGCTATCGTTCAAGAAGATAATGGTATCGTTTTGGGGGCAGATAGGTCACTTGCACAAAGATTTGCTGCATTTGGATCTATACTAGTAATTTACTTTTTCTACTGTTACAATTTCATGGTGGGTACGTTTGTTAGACCTACTATGGTTAAGGCAGTAACTGAGGGTGGTTTTGGTTTTGACCTTTCTCAAGCATCAGCAATTTTCGCAATCATGTCGTTTGCAACGATTCCTGGTACACTGTTCTTTGGTATGTTAACAACTAAGATTGGTAAGAAGCGTACGCTTATGGCAATCGCTGTTTCAATCGCAGTTATGACTTACCTACCACTGCTTTCTCCAACAAGTTTTACGCTTTGGAGAGCTGCACGTTTCCTAACAGGTTTCTCTTTAGGTGGTGTGTTTGGTACTGCTGTACCACTGGTTACTGAAATGTTTGAAGCTAAGTATCGTGGAAAGCTTGCAGCGATTCTTACATCTACTTTCTCTGTAGCTATGATCTTTGCAGGTAAACTTTATGGTATGCTAGGTGATGCCAACTGGAAACTTTTAATCCTAACGGCAGTAATCCCACCACTAGTAGGTTGTGTACTAACATTCTTCCTTGTTCCAGATGATAAGGAACTGACTCTTCAGCGTAACAAAGAATCAGAAAAAGAAAAAGGTGAAAAAGTAAGCTACCTAAGCATGTACAAAGGCAAATACCTATTTATCGGTGTTGGCGTAATCTTGCTTTCGGGTATGAACTTTACTGCATACTCTGCATTTTCTAACAATGCTGTTACTTACCTAACTGCTGGTCTTGGTATGTCTGCGGCAACTGCTGGTTCAATCTACTCACTACGAGGTGTAGGTCAGCTTATTGGTTACAACATGTGGGGCTTCATTGCTGATAAATTCGGTAGAAAAGTTCCTGCTATCGGTATGGCACTTTGTGCGGTGTTCGTATTCATCTACCTAAAGCTTGGTCCTCAAGATCTAAGCACATTTAGAGTTGTAATCTTTGCACTTGGTCTATCAATCGGTTTCTCTGGTGCATGGGGTGCATACTACACAGAGCTATTCCCTAAGCGTTTCTCTGGTCTAGCACCTGGTATCTCATTCAACGGCGGCCGTATTATTTCTACATTCGCTCTACCAATCATCGCTGGTATGGGTTCTGTAGAAACTGGCATGATGCCAATCTTCAACGTGTCAATGGGTATATTCGTTCTAGGAGCTGTAATCTGGGCATTCCTACCTGAGACGCTAAATAAAGAAAGAGAAGCATAATTCAATTTGTTAAGTTGAATATCTCTAGCTATAGTTTTAACTCATCATTTGACATTAAACTCAGACAGATCAGAATTGATTGATCTGAGTCGTAAGAATTGACCTACCATAAAGGCATAAGGCGTACATCGCCTTATGCCTTGTGGTGCATTCTATCATAGGGGAGGAATCACATGATTTCACGTTTTGATATTATACTTATATTTGCATACATCGCAGCACTTCTCGTTATGGGATGGCGACTGGGTAAAGGGAACGAAAATCAAGAGGATTATTTCCTTGCTGGTCGTTCTATGCCATGGTTGCCGATAGGTTTATCTGTAGCTGCAACTATGATTTCTGCTAACGGATTTATAGGTGCACCAGGCTGGGCTTACGGCGCTGGTATTAGTCCGTTTATGGTTAACATAGGTGTACCACTTGCGATATTCTTAGTACTTTTTACAACAATGCCTGTCTTATACAATTTAAGACTAACCTCAGTCTACGAGTATGTTGAACTTAGATTAGGGGTTTACAGCCGTGTGTTGACTGTGGTTGGTTTTATTGTCAACTCGATTATTCAGGTCAGCTCTATGGTATTTATTCCAGCACTTATTATTCAAACATTCACAGGATGGTCTTTAACCCTTGTGGTTCCGATTGTAGTTGTATCTGCTATTGTTTATACACTCCTTGGTGGTATAAAGGCTGTAATTTGGACCGATGCCCTTCAGATGGTTGTAATGTGGTTAGGTTTACTACTTTCAATTTTCCTTATTCTAAATAAAACAGGTTTAAGCTTTTTCGAAACCATTGCAGTCGCACAAGAAGCTGGTAAAATGACAGCTTTAGACTTCAGTTTTGACATTTCAAGAACCAATGCATTCTGGGCAACACTCCTTGGGGGTACAGTTATGTGGATTCGTTATTTCGGATTCGACCAAGGTCAAGTTCAGCGTGTCTTAACAGCAAAATCAATGAAGGGTGTAAAAAACTCATTTGTAGTTTCAGCATTCATTATGAATATTATGTACTTCCTACTCATGTTATTAGGTGTACTCCTATACGTGTTCTATGAAGGTCGTGTATTCGATTCATCAAATGGTATCATGATAGACTTTATCCTAAATCACCTACCAGTAGGCGTAGTAGGTCTGGTTGTAGCGGGCGTATTTGCAGCGGCAATGTCTAGTGTTGATTCCCTGTTAAACTCCATGTCTACGGTTTATGTAAAAGATATTCATGAAAGATTCATCTCCAAGTCTGAATCAGAAGCATCTCTAAAAATGTCTATGATGATTTCAGCTGTATGGGGTTTAATCATCATTGTTGTAACTTTACTGGGTTTCTCGGGTACAACAAAGTCAGTCCTTGCAGTTGTAGGTAGCTATATCTCCAATATTTCAGGCCCTATGTGTGGCGCTTTCTTCTTGGCAATGTTCACTAGAAAAGCCAACGATAAAGGTGTTGCAACAGGTGTCGTAGTAGGTTTTATCCTAACATACCTATTCGGCAAATATGCCGGAGCAAGTTGGATTTGGAAACCAGGTGTAGGTATGTTGTTAACCTTCACTGCAGGGTATTTGTTCAGTATGATTTTCAAAGGTAAACCATTTGAAGAAGTTGAAGAATATACAGTAAAAGGCCAAAGAGAAAAACTAATCAAAGAAAATAAACTGGTTGAAGACGGTGTTAGTATCCTTCCGCTTGAGATGGATAAGTACACATGGATCGTTCTTGGATTTTTTATTGTTCAGTATGTATTCTTGGCTTTGATTGGATAATATAAGCCTAAATTTAAAAGCATTTAATTTGATTTTAGTGATTAGAACTGAGTCTGCTATGAGATAGTGGACTCAGTTTTTTTGTAATAGGCACAACTCCGCATACAAGTGGGCCACAAAATCAAAATCCAGTTTGACCCAAAAGGGTTTTAATCTGGTTATGTACGATGAATTGGTATAAAAGGGGTCAGAGATTTTACGCAAAGAAGCGTCTTTAAGTTCTGATGAACCGCAATAATTATAAATTCAAATCATAGTAAAAGCGGCAAGCTGTCCGAGCAAAGCGAGTTCTTGCCGATTCTATGATGTTAATTTCTAATTATATGCGGTTCACAGGTCTTAAAGTAGCGCCGTGTGAAAAATCTCTGACCCCTTTTCCAAACCAACTCAACAAAAGAATTCACTATCTATAAACACTAAATTAAGAATTTGTTCACATACTTAGTACCAGGTCATGATATAATGTTCCTGGTCAATACATTATTACGTTATAGACTGTCGTCTGTGGGGACAATCAGACAATCGGACAGATATTTAATAGACGAAAATAGATAGGAGTTGTCTTTATGAAGGTAGCAGTATTGGGAGCAGGCAGTTGGGGAACTGCGCTTGGTCTAGTTTTAGCGCAAAAAGATATTGATGTAAGTCTTTGGTCTTGGCAACAAGAGCAGACTGATGAAATTATAAAAACAAAACGAAATGAAACATACCTACCAGGTGTTGAGCTACCAAATAACATGGTGCCAACATCCGATTTGGAAATAAGTATTAATGGATCTGACATTGTACTGATTGCTGTACCTTCACAGGTTGTACGTGAAACCCTTGAAAAGTGTGCATCTATGATTCAACCAGATCAGGTGATTGTTAACGTTTCTAAAGGTATTGAAATGACAACCCTAAAGAGAATATCTGAGGTTGTTGCAGAGTTCTTGCCTGAAAATAAGTTTGTTGCACTATCAGGACCTTCTCATGCAGAGGAAGTGGCTGCAAAAATTCCAACGACTCTGGTATCTGCATCTACAAGTAGACAAGCTGCTGAAATGGTACAAGATGCCTTTACAACAGAAAACCTACGTGTTTACACAAATCCAGATCTTATAGGTGTTGAAGTTGGTGGAGCTTTAAAAAACATCATTGCACTTGGTGCTGGTATTACGGATGGCTTAGGCTTTGGTGACAATGCTAAAGCAGCACTAATGACACGTGGTATCCGTGAAATTGCACGACTAGGCATACAGATGGGGGCTAAAATCGAAACATTCTCTGGCCTTTCAGGTATTGGCGATTTAATCGTTACATGTACATCTATGCACAGTCGTAACAGACGATGTGGTATTAGTATTGGTGAAGGAATGTCTACTCAAGACGCTATTGAAAAAGTAGGTATGGTTGTTGAGGGGATTTATACAATTAAGTCTGCTTATAACTTAAGCCAAAAATTTAATGTAGAAATGCCAATAACAGAACAGTTATACAAAGTCATTTATGAAAACTACAACGCTAAAGAATCGGTAAGTAATTTGATGCTTCGTCGCATGACCCATGAAACTGAAGAAGCAGCACATGAAGCATGGGGTGAATAGTTACAACTGAAGCAGTCATGAACTGTAATCGTACTGTAACTAAAGGCTTAAAGGCAATCATGGAAAATATAGCGCTGTTGATGTATAATGTGAATAGAGCTATTTTGAAAGTGGTGAAATAATGAACAGATACATTGAAATGATACTTTTCCTAAGTTTAATCGTATCTATATTTGGCTATTTATTCTCAGTTATTAAAGAAAGAATGGATCTCAAAAATCAACGTGTATCTATTAAAAGTAACAAGTTAACTCAAGACCTTATTGATGATATCGACTTTAAAGTTTTTAAACTTGGTGAAAGAAAGTTGAACATTGGTGACGAAGTGAGTGTTAGACTGAAGAATAACAATCTTGTAAAGGGAACTTTAATTGGTGCCCGAAAGGTTGAAAATGCCCTGTGTATTGTCACTGAAGACGATGAACTTTTAGATGTACACGTAGCTAGAATTAAAAAGTTACGAGTCACATTAAAGTATGGCAGACTTTTCTAAGTCAAGCTGAGAAAACACATATAAAGGCTACTATACTCTAGTGTAAGTAGCCTTTTTAAGTACAGACGACCATGACACATCAAATGGAAGTTGAGCAGAATGGGGACGGGCTGAATGAAGTTTAATTTCGGACGTTTTTTCAGAGCCATTGTATTTATCGGGATCATAGTCTATTTTGCTATTAAATTGGCTACCGGTATCCTTATGGATGAAAAACTCACTGAGACGGTTGTATACGGACAATTGAATATTAAAAATGTATACGACGGTATTATCTTCAGAAACGAACTCATTATTAATACAAATGTTGAAGGCAATATCCGTTATAATGTTGCAGATGGGGATAAGATCAAAAAAGGTCTGAAAATTGCTGAGGTTTATCGCGATGTTGGCGATGTTGCAGTTGTGGAAAATTCGGATGATTTATCTGAAACATTGGTTACGGCTCAATCTCTTACAATATCTGAGGAAGATTTAAATGCTGAAATTGAAAAATTAGTTGAGGCTCTATTAGATGCAAGGGGTCGAAACGATTTCTTACAAGTAAAAGACCTCAAACAAGACTTAGATCTAAAGTTAGATAAACTTGAGATGTTAACGGATATGGATGCTGTTTCAGGGAGTGGTTTTGAACAAGCATTTGTAGGTGGGGGTGTTCTTGGTGAAGGACAATCCATTTCATTCTACAGTCCTAAGGCAGGGATTGTGACATTTGCAAGTGATGGCATGGAGTCGGTTTTAACACTAGAAAATATTTATAAGTTAGACTACGACAGTGTTATCAAACAGGCAATTCAAGTCAAATCACTTACTACCGATTATGTTACGAATGGCCGACCAGTTTATAAAATCGTTGATAACTCAGTGTGGATGTTAGTTGCAATCATTGATAAAGAAGAAATTGGACTTTATGATGAAGGCAAATATGTAAAAGTTGAAGTTGCTGATGAAACGGTAACAGGTGTTGTTTCGAAGGTATTTGAAACTGGAGAAAAAGGCGCTTTAGTTCTGAAGATGACGGAACAAGTCCGTGACTTCCATAAAGAGCGTGTTGTAAAAACGACAATTATACGTGAAAATTACCAAGGTTTAAAAATACCAAGCACATCCATTGTTACAAACGATGGTCAGCAAGGAGTCTTTATTCTTGGTGTTGATAATAAAACCTTATTCAAACCAGTACAAGTTATTGGCTATGATGCATCATTTGCTATAGTAAAGAATGGGTTTGTTGAAGTTGTAAAAGGGGAAACAACAGAACGTGTTCGTTCTATTGATATTAATGATGATGTACTCATTCAAGGTGTCAATTATAACGAAGGGGATTCTGTTTATTAAATCCGCCAATAAAAAGCGGACAGTTATAGAGGTGAAAAATGTCTTATACGTACGTTAAAGAAAATCTTGAAGAAATTCAAATGAAGATAGAAGCCGCTGCAAAACGTGCTGGTAGAACACCAGACGAAGTAACTCTTGTTGCGGTGACTAAAACCGTAGAAGCAGACGTTATGAATGCATCTATCGATTTTGGTGTTACCATTGTAGGTGAAAATCGTGTCCAAGAAATTCGCAGAAAGTTTGACGATGTTAAACCTGTTTCTTGGCATCAAATTGGTCATTTACAAACCAATAAAGTGAAATACATCGTAGACAAAGTGGATATGATTCACTCTGTTGATAGTATACGATTGGCACAAGAAATCTCAAGTAAAGCGAGCAAACACGACCGTGTTATTGATGTTTTGATTCAGGTTAATGTTGCTGAAGAGTCACAAAAGTTTGGAATAGGCGAAAATGACCTCCCTGATATCTTGGCTGAAGTATCAAAAATGTCAAATATCAAGGTCAAAGGTCTTATGCTGATCGCCCCATTTGTTGAAGATCCTGAAACTGTACGTCCAATTTTCCGCAGAATGAAGGAAATCTTTGATTCAATGAAGAATAGTGTCTATAATGGAACATATGAGAATGTTGAAATGGAGTACTTATCGATGGGTATGTCTGGGGATTATGTGGTAGCCATCGAAGAGGGAGCAAATATGGTTCGTATCGGAAGTGGTATTTTCGGTGCTAGAACCTACTAATAAACCGTTATATGGAGGTCAGCATGTCTGAAAAGTTTGTAGATAAAATCAAGTTCTTTATGGGATTCGGGGCTTATGAGGACGAAGAAGAATATATAGAAGAAGAAATTGTTGAAGAAGAGAAAAAGCAGATTACAAGCACTTTTACATCTTCTACGCCATCACCAGCACCATCAAAGGTTGTGAGCTTACATTCAACTGGATCTTCGTCTAGTACAACTCTTGGCTCAAACATGAAGGTTGTCTTATACCAACCTGTTGAGTTTGAAGATACTAAATCGATTGTTGACAGTTTGAAGGCAAAAAAGCCTGTAATTATTAACATTGAAGATATTGACGCAGAACTTGCTAAGAAAATTTTTGATTTTTGTAGCGGTGCATTATATGCATTAGATGGTCATATCCAAAAAGTATCAAGAGGTATATTCATTCTTGCGCCAAACAACGTTGATGTTTCTGGCGATGTTAAATCTGAGCTTGCAGATAAGGGGATCTTTCCTTGGTCATCAAAGTAATATGAAGGGTCTTATCGGCTCGCAAAGGAGTGTTTAGACATGGGTGCATTTAAAGCAGCAACGGCCTACTTTTTCCAACTTATTTATCTGATGGTAATGATCAGAATTATTTTAAGTTGGGTTGGTAGAGGCTATAACAACCAATTTACACAAACAATCTATCAGATTACGGAGCCACTACTTGCTCCATTTAAGAATCTACAGCAGCGACTAGGCGTTGGAGGTCCACTTGATTTTTCTCCAATCTTCTTACTGCTGACACTACAACTTATTAGTGGTTTCATTAATAGACTGTAGAACATGTTAAATAAAGAAAAAATCTTAGAAAAAGCGCGGGTAAACGCATCTTCACGTCAGATTGCCATTCGGATTATGGATTTGGCAAGTCAAGTTATGAAGAAGCATGAACCTGCTTTTTCTGATTTTATGTCACCTGAAGACCAAGATGTAGCTGTTAAAATACTCATGCAAATACCTGATGTACAGTTTGATATGTTTGGTGGGTATCCAGAAGCAGAGTATATGGTGGTCGGTGTGTTTCCAGACTGGATGATGCATACAAAAGCTGATTTTCCTCTTCACATTGTTGATATCAAAATGAAGGAAGAAACCAGTCACCCCTCTGTTATGGGATCGGTACTGGGGCTTGGTATAAAGAGGGAAAAGATTGGTGACATAATCGTATATGACGATGTAATACAAGTTGTCTCAGGTGGAGCAATGGCAGATTACATCGGAACACATTTAAGAAAAATTGGAAAACATAAAGCTGAAGCAAGTGTGTTTTCTATTGATCATATTAAACCCAAAGAACCTGAATATGAATCCTTTTCAACGACCGTTAAATCCTTAAGGTTAGATGCTATAGTGTCTGCTGGATTTAATATGTCTAGGGGAAAAGCAGCAGACTTGATTAAACAGGAACGAGTTAAAGTCAATTACCGCTACATAACCTCGGTATCCGTTCAGTTAAAAGAAGGAGACCTTATTTCTGTACGAGGTAAAGGTCGCTTAGTTTATGCAGGAGATGATGGAACAACAAGGAAAGAACGTATTCGAGTTCAATTAAAACGTGTCAAATAGGGGGCGTATTAGATGAAACCAATCGATATTCAAAAGAAAGAATTTAATAAGTCTATGCGTGGTTACAACACTGCTGACGTGGATTTATTCATGAATCAAGTAGCGAGTACACTCGAGGAACTTCTAAAAGATAATGAAGACCTCCAAGTACGTGTGAAACATGCTGAAGATGAACTGGATAAATTTAATAGAATTGAGCAAACTTTAAGGGATGCACTTGTAGTTGCCCAAAGTACAGCAGAAGATGTTGTTAGAACAGCTAATGAAAAAGCAGACCATATAGTTGCAACGGCAGAACATAAAGCTGAAAAAATTCTTGATGATGCAAACAATCGAATCATTGATGCCCGTAAGGAATATGAGGAAGCAAAAAAAGATGCAATCCTATTTAAAACAAGGTTTAAAACTCTTTTGTCGGCACAACTTGAAGCTGTCGAAGAATCCCTTGTTGACGAGAAATAGAAAATACTTTATAATTCAAATGAATCCTATAGAATAATATGGGAGATTAGTATGAACTGAAAATCCTGCGTTGATGGGGAAGAGTATAAAGGTATGTCCTTCAAGAGAGCTGATGGTTGGTGTGAATCAGTGGGACAGAATTTAGAAAATCACCCCTGAGCATTTAAAGTGAACCGTGGCAATGACCACTTAGTAATTTTAAACGGTCTGATACCGATATCATCTTAATGAGTGATTGCATATTTTGTGCAATAAACTTAGGTGGTACCACGTGATTATTATCCCGTCCTAAGCGATTTATCGTTTAGGGCGGGATTAATTTTTTACCCGAAATCTATGATTTCGATGTAAAAATTACTCCACGACCATCGGGAGTAGAGTGTCTTCCTGACTGCCCGAAGGGCATTTGCACCCGAAATCTATGATTTCGATGTAAAAATTACTCCACGACCAACGGGAGTAGAGTGTCTTCCTGACTGCCCGAAGGGCAATAAGTGAAGTCATCGACTTAGCATAATTTTATTTTTATTAATACAACCCACACAGGGTAAGACATATCCCGCAAGGGCTTAATCAAGGAAAGGGTGTTTGAATTGGCAAAGTATAACGAACTATCAAAAAAGCCAGTTTTCGAAGCAGAAGCTGACGTAAGAGCTTTCTGGGACGAAATCGATCTACTGAAAGAAAGTGTTGATACTAGAGAAGGTAAAGATTCATTTGTATTCTTCGATGGTCCTCCAACTGCAAATGGCAAGCCGGGTATTCACCACGTAATCGCACGTGCTCTGAAAGATTCTATCTGTCGTTATAAGACGATGCAAGGTTTCCAAGTAAAGCGTAAAGCTGGCTGGGATACACATGGTCTTCCTGTTGAGATCGAAGTTGAAAAGCGTCTGAATCTTAAAGATAAACATGAAATCGAAAACTACGGTTTAGAAAAGTTTAACCAACAATGTCGTGACTCTGTATTTGAGTACGAAGCTGCTTGGAGAGAACAAACTGAGCGTATGGCTTACCTGATCGATCTTGATAACCCATACATTACACTAGATAATAACTTCATCGAAACAGAATGGCACATTCTTAAGAAGTTCTTTGATGAGAACATGATTTATGAAGGTCACAAAATCCTTCCATACTGTTCACGTTGTGGTACTGGACTAGCTTCACACGAAGTTGCTCAAGGTTACCAAGAAAAGAAAACAACAACTGTTACAGTAAAAATGAAGCGTAAAGATGCTGACGAGTTCTTCCTAGTATGGACTACAACTCCTTGGACACTGGCATCTAATGTATGTATCACAGTTAACCCTGCTGAAACTTATGTACGCGTTAAGCAAAATGACGAAATCTTTATCATTGAAAAGACTCTAGCACCAAAAGTTATGGGTGATGATATTGAAATTCTAGAAGAATTTAAGGGTGAAACACTTGAAGGTATTGAATACGAACAGTTAATGCCGTTTGTAAAAGCTGACAAGAAAGCATTCTTTGTTACACTAGGCGACTACGTTACAACTGAAGATGGTACAGGTATTGTTCATACTGCACCTGCATTTGGTGAAGACGATTACGCTGTAGGCGTTAAATACGGCCTTCCAGTTCTTCAGCCTGTTAACGAAGATGGCAAATACACAGAAACACCTTGGGAAGGTATGTTCGTAATGGACGCCGATCCTGAAATCGTAATCTGGTTAAAGGAACAAGGTAAACTATACAAAAAAGAAACAATCCAGCATAACTATCCACACTGCTGGCGTTGTAAGACGCCTCTACTATACTACGCTAAGCCAAGCTGGTATATTGAAATGACGCGTCTAAAAGACCAACTTATTGAAAACAACAACGGTGTTAACTGGTATCCACCACATGTTGGTGAAAAGCGTTTTGGTAACTGGTTAGAAAACCTAAATGACTGGGCGATTTCTCGTTCAAGATACTGGGGTACACCACTAAATATCTGGCGTTGTGATGATTGTGGTGAGCTGACATCTGTTGGTTCAAGACAAGAGTTAGTTGACCGCGCTAAAGAAGACATCGATACTTCTATCGAACTTCACAGACCTTATGTCGATGATGTTCATCTAACATGTAACTGTGGCGGCAACATGACACGTGTTCCAGATGTAATTGACTGCTGGTTTGATAGTGGAGCAATGCCATTTGCACAACAACACTGGCCATTTGAAAACGCTGAAAACTTTGATTCAGTTTACCCTGCAGACTTTATCTGTGAAGGTATTGACCAGACACGTGGTTGGTTCTATTCACTACTTGCAATTTCTACTTTCGTAATGGGTAAGTCACCTTACAAGAACGTTCTTGTAAATGACCTTATCTTAGATAAAGAAGGTAAGAAAATGTCAAAGTCCAAAGGGAATACAGTTGATGCACTTCAACTATTCGACAAGTATGGCGCTGACGTTGTACGTTGGTACTTATACTATGTATCTCCAGCTTGGGTACCTACTAAGTTTGATGAAGAAGGCGTTAAAGAAGTAAACTCTAAGTTCTTTAGCACCTTTAAAAACGTATACAACTTCTTTACACTGTATGCAAACACAGATGGCGTTAAAGCTGCTGATTTTGATATTAAACCTGCTGATAGACCTGAACTTGACCGCTGGGTACTTTCTAAGTTAAACTCACTGGTTAAAGGTGTTACAGCAGATTTAGAAGCTTATGATACAACTAAAGCTGTAAGAAAAATTCAAGAATTCGTAAACGAAGACCTGTCAAACTGGTACATCCGTCGTTCAAGAAGACGTTTCTGGTCAACTGAACTTACTGATGACAAGAAGTCAGTTTACAAGACAACTTGGGAAGTGTTAACGACAGTTGCACAACTTTCTGCTCCATTTGCACCGTATATTTCTGAAGAAATCTACCGCAACCTGACAGAAGACAAGTCAGTTCACTTATCTGACTTCCCAGCTGTTGATGAAGCTCAAATCGATCTTCGCGTTGAAGAAAAAATGGACCTTGTTCGTTCACTTGTTAAGCTGGGTCGTGGCGCACGTGAGTCTGTAAAGATTAAAGTACGTCAGCCAATCCAAAAGGTTCTTGTTGATGGTAACTATGAAGAACTAATTGGCGATCTTGTTCCACTGGTTCAAGAAGAGCTTAACGTTAAAGAAGTTGAGTTTGCTAAGAGCCTGAATGAGTACATGAACTTCGGTCTAAAGCCAAACTTCAAAGTACTTGGTCCAATCCTAGGCAAGAAAATGGGTCTATTTGGCAAGGCGCTTGGTTCTATGAACGCCAACGAAATCGCTCCTAAGTTAGATGCTGGTGAAGCAGTAACACTAGATCTTGGTGGGGAAGCATTTGAAGCAACTTCAGAACATATTCTTGTGAGCATTGACTCTAAAGAAGGCTTCACAGTTGGTGTTGAGAACAACGTATTCATCATTTTAGATACAACGTTAAACGAAGCATTAATCAATGAAGGCTATGCTAGAGAGTTCGTTTCTAGAGTTCAGCAGCAACGTAAAGCACTTGACTTTGAAGTGTCAGATAACATTAAAATCTGTTACGATGCAGCAGATGAGTTTGCAGCGGGTCTAAACGCTCACAGCGACTTCATCAAGTCTGAAACACTTACGGTAGAGCTTGCTAAACAAGCACATGACGCAGCTGAAATGTTCACGCTAAATGGTCATGATGTTAAGATCTACATCGAAAAAGCATAGTCGCCCAAACGATAATATAGTAATAAAATAATAAACAGCCATTATTGAATCCATAACGGAGACCGTTGGATTCTTAATGGCTGTTTTTATTGTACAAGTGCAACTTAACATAGGCTGCAATGAGGTGGCATCTGAATGGATTTAAATGTTTCATTTTATTTTGATCTATCTTTAGTATAGATTTCACCTAAACTTCTTAAATCATGTTCTGTGTGATCTTCCTCATATATTCGAACCATTGAAATAGAATCTTTGACAAGTTCTGAATGTTTATCCCATCCTACAAACAAGAAGTAATGGTGTTTTGTTTTTATAAAAACACACTTTCCAGCTAAGTCTGTAAAACCAGTTTTGATATAACAAAAGTGTAAGTCATTGTGGGCTGTCCATTTTCTATACGTCGTATGACCATAACGTCCATCATAAATTCTTTGATAAATTTCAATTATGTTTTCATTTTTAACAAAAGCGTTTAAGACATTGGTAGGAGAGTCTTTGTTTTCATACCTGGTTCCATTTACAATGAGTGGCAGGCCTGAACTCGAAATAAAGCCTTCTTTTGGGGGTGCTCCCAACATGTTTTCTGCAACTGTATTACATGATCGTACTAAAAGTGCTGTGATTGCGTCCATGTGGGAAATGGTATCTCCGACTTTAACCTTTGAGTAGTTGTAAGGGGTGGTAAATTGGATGTGCACCTGGGTCTGTTCTGTCTCTAAAAATCGATTTAAGGTGTATGCTTTAGTTAATGAAGCCAAGTAAATTTCTTGTGTATCAGGGTCTGTGGACCCTTCAATAAGTTCTAAATTTTCATTCCATATCCAGAACATGGGGCTGTTCTTTTCCAGTTTGACCTCTTCATGGGCATGATCATCTGGAACGGAATAAGTAGGGGATGGGACTGTTACTATGAACAGCAAAACAAGTAGACTTATAATTTTTATGTGAAGGGTATTCTGTTTAATAAACATAAGAAACCTCCTAGGTACTATCTATTCTATTCATACCTCCATTTGAATGTTTGAACACAACGTTAAATTAATGACACTAGAAAAAAGTGAGTAGACAATTTTTCTGGTCGTGAATTTTCTGTTAGGATTTTGGTATATAAAGAAGAGAAGAGGGGGAATTGACCATGCATAGTTATATATTAAATGGTGAAAAAATCAGAGTGAGAATGACAGAACAGGGAGATCTAAAATACGTGATGCAAACGGAAACAGATGCAATGCACGCAAAATTTATTGGTCAGAATTCTCCAGAAGAACATATTGCAATGATGCGACACCCAGACATACTGCATCTCATTATTGAAGAGAATGAATCAAAGTTACCTGTGGGGTATATGATTATTGCTGGAAAGAAAAACATCGATAATGCTGTTGAGATTAGACGTATTGCAATATCAAATAAACAACAGGGGTATGGTTCAGAGGCCTTAGAGTTAGCAGTGAAGTTGTCCTTTGAAGAACTGAGTGCGCATAGAGTTTGGCTGGACGTCCGTGTACATAATGAAATTGCTCAACATGCTTATGAATCTGCTGGGTTTGTGTATGAAGGAGTATTACGTGATGCGGCCCGTCTTGGTGACAAGTACGAGTCAGTAAAAATCTATTCCATGTTAAGACCGGAGTACGATGCACTTTAAACGCTTGCGACAATAATAAAATACCGCTATAATAGCTTTATAGTAGATGCGAAGAACTGCCTAAGGCAGTTCTTCGTTCATCTTAGAAAAGAATTAGGAGCGTAAGTGTGAATACTTTTTCATTTATAATAGAGCCAGAAGATTCTGGAGAACGTATAGATACATTCCTTGGTAAAGCCATTGACAATGTATCTAGATCATATATACAAAAACTTATAAAAGACGGTCATGTTCAAATAAATGGACAGACCCTAAAAAAGAAGAATGTTAGACTAGATGAGGACATGGAAGTTTCTATTCATGTTCCAGAACCAGAAATTTTAAAAGTTGAGCCAGAAGACATACCTGTTGAAGTTGTTTATGAAGATGAATGTCTCATGATTGTAAATAAACCTCAAGGAATGGTTGTTCATCCTGCACCAGGTAATTATTCTGGAACGCTAGTAAATGCCCTTATGTATCATGCTGAAAATCTATCATCAATTAACGGTGTGATCCGGCCCGGCATCGTTCATCGAATTGATAAAGACACGTCTGGTGTTTTAATGATTGCAAAAGACAATCAAGCCCACAATAGTCTGGCAGCCCAGTTAAAAGAAAAAACAACTAAACGCGTTTATGTTGCAGTTGTACACGGGAGAATGGGCAAAGATGAAGGAACAGTACATGCTCCTATAGCCCGTCATCCTAAAGATAGACTTCGAATGGCTGTTGTTCAAGGTGGAAAAGATGCAGTTACACATTATAAAGTCATACAACGATTTAAGAATTATACCCTTGTGGAACTAAGACTTGAAACAGGTCGAACACACCAAATACGTGTGCATATGACCCATATTGGCCACCCGCTTTTGGGGGATCCAGTCTACGGTAAAAAACAAGGTAAGATAAAATACGAAGGACAAATGTTACATGCGAAAATGCTTGGTTTTGAACATCCTAGAACAGGGGAGTACATGGAATTTGACTCAGAACTACCAGAGTATTTTCAAATCATAATGAAAAAAATAGAATCAGTTGAGAGGGGATAATCTTTCATGGAATTTAAAGCAAGAATTTTGGACGAAAAAGCAATGAACAGATCTCTTACGAGGCTTGCGCATGAGATTATTGAAAAAAACAAAGGTGTTGCAGATGTTATGCTTGTTGGGATTCGTTCAAGAGGTGTACCGCTAGCAAAGACTATTGCTGAGAAAATTGAAATGATTGAAGGCGATAGTGTTGAAGTGGGCTCATTAGATATCACATTATACAGAGATGACCTTACTGAAATAGATAAACAAGCAATTGTTAAAGGGTCTGATATACAATCGGATATTAATGGGAAAATAGTAGTATTAGTTGATGATGTTGTATTTACAGGGCGTACAGTTCGTGCAGCCATGGATGCACTTATCGATATTGGACGTCCAAAATCAATTCAATTGGCTGTTCTAATTGATAGGGGACATAGAGAGTTCCCAATTCGTCCAGACTATGTGGGCAAAAATGTTCCATCATCAAGCTCTGAAATTATTAAGGTTCACCTAAAAGAACTAGATAATGTGAATGAAGTTTGTATTTATCAAGGTAAAGAAAAACCAGAATAAATAAAACAGAATAGATAAAACAGAATAATAAAACAGGATAGATAAAACAGGATAGATAAAACAGGATAGATAAAACAGGATAGATAAAACAGAATAATAAAAACGAGCCCTCAAGTGGCTCGTTTTTTATGTTTGTACTTTTAAAGACTTGTAACTATTTTACGCGCATCGAGTTAATATCATCTTCATCAGGTGTGACATAAACAGTTTGGTTTGTCAGGTAAATAACCATTCCTGGTTTCGCACCATTGGGTTTAGACACGTTTTTAACTAAGGTATAGTCAACTGGAACTTGGCCTGATAACCGTCCTTTTGAATGCCATGCAGCAATACATGCAGCTTCATAAATGGTTTGTTCAGACAAATCCTGACCCTTTGTTCGAACAATAACGTGAGACCCTGGAATGATTTTAGTGTGTAACCACATGTCTTTATTTGAAGCGAGTTTTAATGTTAAATAATCGTTTTGCAAGTTGTTCTTTCCTACAAGAATTTCAAAGCCTTCACTAGACATATAAGTAAGGTGGTCTACTTTAATGCGTTTCTTAGTCTTTTGCTGGTGTTTTTTCTTCATTACACCGGCTTCAACAAGCTCTTGGCGAATTTCTTCAATGTTATTTGGGTCCGAAGATAGTTCAACAGCGGTTTGAACTTGTTCCAAGTAGACCAAGTCCGCTTCGGCTTCTTCAATTTGACTGGCCAGTTTATCTTGGGCTGTTTTTAACTTGTTATATTTTTTGAAGTACTTCTGTGCATTTTCTGAAGGTGTTAGCCTTGAGTCCAGACGTACAGCAATTTCGGGTGACCCCTCTTCATAGTAGTTGAGGACCTTAACTTCATGCATGCCTTTTTCAAGTTGATAAAGGTTGGCTAAGATAAGTTCTCCATATACCTTAGACTCGCCTGCGTTTTCAGCATAAAGCTGTTCTTCTTTTAACTTTTGAAGTTTGTTGAGCAAGCGGTCGATACGTTGAGACAAAAACTTTCTAAGGTTCTGAGTCTTATGCAACATTCTATTAACTTGATCTTTCTTTTCGTAGTATTCAGAGATAACTGCTGCCATAGAATCGTTATGTACTATGTCAAAGTCATTTGCTAAATAATGCTGAAGCGGGAAAGATGACAAATCTACATACTTACCAGTTGAGATTTCTTTAACCAGCACTGGGTCATATGTTTTATTCTCAAGTGTAGATTTTAAGTCTTGAAGTGCATCCCATAATTTGCCCAACTCTTTTGGTGTTAATGCAGTAATGTCCACCGATTCTTCAATGTCAGCTTCAAAACATAGTGACCTAGAAGCTGCGGGACTGAATCCTTGATAGTTCATATACAACCATTTAAAAGTTTGTGTTGCTTTGGCAGTCTGTTGAACCATGGCTAAGAATTCTTCTCTAGTGGCTTCATATAAGTTCTTCTTGTCAGTAGGTAAGTACTCGTATCGAAGGCCGGGTAGGATTTGGCGAATTCTTGACACACTGAAAGGAATTCGTTTAATACTGTCTAATATTGTGTTTTCTTCAGTGTCCACTAATATAATGTTGGAGTGTTTGCCCATAATCTCTACAACAATTTGTTTTGTCGTTAGGTCCCCAAGTTCATTTCTAGCTTCAACATCAATATGAATTACCCTTTCAAGAGCATGTTGACGAATATCTAAGATCCGCCCTCCTGACAAGTGTTTTCTAAGCAACATACAAAACATAGGCGCTTTTAATGGGTTATCCATTTTTCGGTCTATGAGTGTTATATGTGGAAGGTTTGAGTTTGCTGAAATATAAAGTTTGGACTTGAGTCCAGGTGCTTTTACATGTACAACCAATGCATCTGCTTCAGGTTGGTGAATTTTATCTATACGTCCGCCAACAAGCTTCTTTTTTAGCTCGTCAGCTAGACCAGACATTAAAATGCCGTCATAAGCCATGGTATACCTCTTTCTGACTTTCTTTTCTTCATAAAAAGTCTGTTATAAAGTATACCACTGTTCTTTATAAATGAAAACCTTAGGGCATAAGGAATCATATTTTGGCAGATGGATGAAATGATAGCCGTAATGTGTTAAAATATAGGAAGTGTTGTATCCTGATAAGACACTTAAAAAGTAAGGTTAAATGCAGGATGAACAGATTAAAATGAGGGGATGACATGAAGATCAAATTTAAGAAAATGCACGGTGCAGGAAATGACTTTGTGGTTATGACCTTTTCACAAGATTTGCCTAAGGACTTGGCATCCTTAGCCCAAAATATGTGCCATAGACGATTTGGCATAGGGGCAGATGGATTAATGGTGGCAGCGCCATCAGAAACTGCAGATATTAAAATGATTTTTTATAATGCAGATGGTACAGTTGCCGAAATGTGTGGGAATGGCGTTAGATGTTTCAGTAAATATGTGTTTGAAGAAAAACTCGTTGATAGCAAAACGTTTGTAGTTGAAACGTTAGCTGGGCCACAGTACATAACATTATCTGAGAAAAATGGAAGTGTATCAGGTGTGCGTGTGGTTATGGGTAAAGCACAACTTTATGCCAAAGATGTACCTGCAATCACAAGTCATGACATGTTTGAAGATGAGTCTGTACAGATTGGAAAAGACGAAATACTTTTAACAAGTATGCGTGTGGGAGTGCCTCATACAATGATCTTTGACCCTAGCTTTACAGATGAGACAGTACGTTCGATTGGACCGTCTGTTGAAAAACATGATGTCTTTCCTGAAAACACAAATGTGAATTTTGTTCACATTATCGACAAGCAAACTATACGAATGGCTACATGGGAACGTGGAGCAGGAGCTACACTTGCATGTGGTACAGGCGCATGTGCTGCCTTTTATGCAGCATATAGAAAGTCACTGGTTGGAGATAAGGTTACTGTAAAAGTGCCTGGTGGTGAACTTGAAATTTCAAAGAATGATAAAGATGAGATAATTATGGAAGGAAATGCGGTTCGTGTTGCAGAAGGATATTATTACTACGAGTAATGCGCATTCATTTTGAGTATAGACATGGAGGAATTCCGATGATTTTAAGCATGACAGGGTATGGCCGTGGAGAATTTGAAAACGAAAATTATAAAATCACCGCAGAAATGAAAACAGTTAACCATAGATACTGTGACATCATTATTAAAATGCCTAAGAAACTCATTGCTCTTGAAGAGAGAATGAAATCGGTTATTAAAGAGAAAATTAGCCGAGGTAGAGTAGAAGTTTACATCAATTACGAAGAAATTGTTAAGAACGAGTATAATATCGATCCTAACTTTTCAGTGCTTGATCAGTACCACGGTGCTTTAAGTGCGATTAAAGACAAGTATGGCTTAACAGAATCTATTTCATTAGGTCTTCTTTCAAAGTTCCCAGATGCACTTGATATCAGTTACGAAGAAACAGATCAAGAAGCGGTTTGGCTTGTAATGGAAGAATCGTTAAATAGATCCATTGAATCGGTGTTCCAAATGAGAGAAATTGAAGGCGGGAAGCTAAAAACTGATGTTGTAGAGCGCGTTGAAAACATCAGAAGTATGCTTAAGTCTATTGAATCTCTTGTACCTGAAATTGTACAAAACCATAAAAATAAAATGACTGAGAGAATTCATGAACTACTTGATGGTGAAGTTGAAGTAGACCAAGATAGAATTATTCATGAAGTTGCTGTCTATGCAGATAAAACAAGTATTGCAGAAGAAGTTACACGACTCTATAGCCACTTTGACCAACTACATCATTTCCTTGACAAAGGTGGCAATGTAGGGCGTAAACTTGACTTCCTTGTTCAAGAGTTAAACAGAGAAGTGAATACGATCGGTTCAAAATCACCTGACATTGATATTTCCAATTATGTCATTGAAATGAAGAGTGAAGTAGAAAAGATCAGAGAACAGATACAAAATATCGAATAAACCTGAGTTTGTTGTTGATTGCTAGACGATTTCATGGTTTAATAGAGATTGCAAAGTTTAAAATGATCCAAAAAATGACTTGTTTTGAAATGCCCTTAGTTAGGTAAAATCAACAGTTGTAGCGGATTTTGACCAAAGCTGACAAATTATACTGATTATTCGTCGCTGTGTCGCTCTGGAAAATAAAAGTATCTGAAGGGGTTTATCTATGAAACGTAGAGGACTATTGTTAGTCGTATCTGGCCCGTCTGGCGCTGGAAAAGGCACAATATGCAAGGAACTGTTAAGCCGTAGAGGAGACAGCATTACCGTGTCTGTATCTGCAACTACGCGCAGTCCACGTGCTGGAGAAGTTGAAGGTGTGAACTATTTCTTTTTAGATAAAGAAAAGTTTGTTGACATGGTTGCTGCTGGGGAGTTCCTTGAGCATGCACAGGTGTATGACAACTTCTACGGAACACCAATGAAATTTGTAATGGACGAACTAGTTCGAGGTAAAAACGTCCTCCTTGAAATAGATATTCAAGGTGCAATGCAGGTTCGCGAAAAGTACCCTGAAGGGGTGTACATCTTCGTCCTGCCACCATCAATGAAAGAATTGAAGAATCGAATCATCGGAAGAGGGTCTGAAACGGCTGAATCGTTAGAAAAACGTTTCTCAAGTGCTTTTTCTGAGATCGACTTCATAAAAAAATATGATTACTATATTATCAACGATAAAGTTGATAAAGCAACGGACACACTGACGTCAATAATTGATGCAGAGTCTCATCGTGTAGTTGAAAATATTGAAGAATTGATAAACGAGTTTAAAGGAGAGCGAGAGTAATATGCTTAAACCAAACATTAACGAACTTCTAGACATGGCAGGCAGCAGATATTCACTAGTTATTGCTGCTTCAAAGAGAGCAAGACAAATCATTGATGGTTCTGAACCAATGACAACAGCAAATTCAATCAAACCAGTTTCTATCGCAACACAAGAAATTTATGAATCAAAGATTGAATGTGTTGAAGCAGTAGATGCAGCAGAACTTGAAGCTGTAATTGATGTAGAACTTCCTAAATCAGAGTAGAAGGTGATCCCATGTTAAAAGGGAAATCTGTTGTACTTGGTGTTACTGGTGGCATTGCAGTATATAAAGCTGTAGACATTGTTAGTCGACTTCGTAAGAAGGGGGCTGAAGTAAATGTTGTAATGACAAAAAACGCCCAACAGTTTGTGACACCTGTTACTTTCCAGGCTCTATCCAATAATCCTGTCGTAACAGACATGTTTGATGAACCCAAAACTTGGGATACGGAACATATATCTTTAGCACAGAAAGCAGATGTCTTCCTGATTGCGCCTGCAACTGCCAATATCATTGGTAAAATGATTGGTGGTATAGCAGATGATATGTTGTCAACGACGGTGATGGCGACTAAAGCTCCTGTGATTGTTGCACCTGCAATGAACACAGATATGTACGTTAATCCGGTTGTTCAAAGAAATATTGACCAGCTGAAAAATCTTGGTGTTGAGTTTATTGACCCTGCATCGGGTAGATTAGCGTGTGGAGATATGGGGCTTGGTAAACTGGCTGCACCTGAAGACATAGTTGAGTATGTGGAACATGTCTTACTGAGAAGTGACATATTAAGTGGTAAGAAAATATTAATTACAGCAGGACCAACGGTTGAACGTATTGATCCAGTGAGGTATATAACAAACCGTTCATCTGGAAAAATGGGGTATGCCTTAGCACGTCAGGCAGCTCATATGGGCGCTGAAGTGTATTTGGTGTCTGGACCGACTTCCATGAAAACACCTGTGGGTGTGAATCTGGTTAAGATTGAGTCTGCTGAGCAATTAAACGAAGAAGCCAAACGACATGCAGATGCAGACATAATAATCGGTGCAGCAGCAGTTGCAGATTATAGACCTGCTGAAATTGCAGACCGAAAAATAAAAAAGTCAGATGATGACTTAAGTATTCCTCTTGTTCGGACTCCGGATGTATTACTGGGTCTTGGTAAATCCAAAAAAGAGGGTCAATTACTTGTTGGTTTTGCAGCTGAAACGAATGATGTTAAAGCGAATGCCATTAAGAAAATTGAGAAAAAGAACTTGGACATGATCGTTGCCAATGACGTAAGTCAAGCAGGCGCGGGCTTCCAAGGAGATACAAACGTTATTCAAATTATTGAACGTGGCGGCAATGTCCACGATTTTGATTTGATGACAAAAGACGAAGCTGCGGTTGAGATTCTCAAAAATGTAGCCCGTTTTATTCAGAAATAATAAGACAGTTTATTTGAGGCTTACGCAGACCATCTCGTAGGCCTCTTCAGCATTTTATGACTATTTTAGGAGTGATCGTATGTCGAAGCAATACGCACATGTTGCGCTGACAAATGCATCGAGAGAAGTGGATCAAACCTATACCTATAAGGTACCAGAGGACAAAGTGCGGATTGCCCAGTTAGGCATGAAGGTAATGGTGCCATTCGGTGCTGGAAATCGAAAGATGGAAGGCATTATATTTGGATTTGCAGATGAATGTGAGTACAAACGAATTAAGAATATAAGCCATTTTCTTGATGAAGATATCCATATAGATGAAAATCAACTTGAACTTGTCAAATGGATTCGTGAACGGTATTTGTGTACCTATTCCGATGCTTTACAAACTATTATGCCAGCTGGCACAAGTTTGAAACGTATTGTAACTTATGAAATAACCCCCTTTGGTCGTGGCTTTATTGAAAAAGATGATGCACTTAGAATATTTGACTCCGGAGAAGCTTTAAGTCGAGAAGACTTAGATGAGCTAACAGATTATAAACTCAGAAGTTATGTAAAAAGAGGCGTTTTACAAAGAAATGAACGCTTTGAAACATCGGTGAGTGATCAGGTAAAAAGGAGTATTCAGCTGAAGGTGTCCCGCGAAAATGCACTTGCTGCGATTCCGCCAAATAACTCAGCTCAGATTCGTGTGATAAATTTTTTATCCAGAAGAAATGGCCCTGTTTTACAGGCAGAAGTGACTAAAACCTGTCGTGTATCGCCAAGTGTTATTCGAAAGTTAGAATCCATTGGCTTTGTAGAAACAGATGACGTCACAATTTTTAGAGCGCCTAAACACTACATGCGTGACGAAAAGTCTATGGTTGTTCTTAATGATGAACAGCAAAAAGCTTACGAAGAAATCGTTGAAAGTGTTGAAGACTTACGTCCTGACACCTTCCTGTTACACGGTGTTACAGGAAGTGGTAAAACAGAAGTGTATATGAAACTTGCTGAAGATGTTCTTGAAATGAATAAACAATGTTTGGTGTTGGTACCTGAAATATCCTTAACCCCTCAAATTGTCAGCAAGTTTGTGAATCGATTTGGCGAACAAGTGGCAGTGTTCCACAGTAAACTCTCATTAGGAGAACGTTTTGACCAGTGGAAGGCAGTGCAACGTGGAGAACTTAACATTGTTATTGGAGCGCGTTCTGCACTTTTTGCACCTTGTAAGAATCTAGGACTCATCATTTTAGATGAAGAACATGATAATGCATATAAATCAGATCAAAACCCAAAGTATCGTTCAATTGAAGTGGCGAGGAAATTAAGTGGCCTACATCAAGCACCAGTAGTCCTTGGCTCTGCCACGCCAAGCCTTGAAACAACACACCATGTTCATGCTGGGGATTACAAACGTATACAGCTAAAAAATCGTTTTAACGACCAAGTTATGCCAAAGGTTGAAATCGTAGATATGCGACAAGAGCTTGCAATGGGTAATAAAACTATTTTTAGTGAACGTTTGTTTCAAGCTATTGAGGAACGACTTGATAAAAAAGAACAAGTAATCCTATTTCTGAACAGAAAAGGACATTCAACATTTGTTTCTTGCAGATCTTGTGGTTTTAGTTTGAAGTGTCCCAACTGTGAAATATCTTTGACATTCCATAAAAACCAAGGTCGAGCAAGTTGTCACTACTGTGGCTACTCTATACATGTACCAGCAAAATGTCCTTCCTGTAACAGTGGTTACTTTAAGTTTTTCGGAACGGGAACAGAAAAAGTTGAAGAACTCACAAAACTCGCATTCCCAAATGCAAGGGTTGATAGATTAGATAAACAATCTGTCAGTAGGAAAGGGAGTATGGAAGAGATTCTTGACCGGTTCGACAAGAAAGAAACTGATATTTTAATAGGTACTCAAATGGTGACAAAAGGACTTGATTTTGAAGGGGTTACCCTCGTAGGTGTTTTGTCAGCAGATGTATTGTTAAATCTACCAGATTTTCAATCCGGTGAAAGAGCTTTTCAAATTCTGACACAAGTGGCAGGCCGTGCTGGTCGTGGTGAACATCCTGGTGAAGTAGTAATTCAAACATATACACCAGAGCATTATGCTGTACAAGCTGCATGTGAACATGACCATGAAGGTTTTATTAAATCGGAAAGCTCACTTAGGGCGTCTTATAACTATCCACCTTATCAACGTTTGTCGAATATTTTGATCAGTGGAACCAACGAATATAATGTAACAAAGACTGCGCAGCGGTTGTTTGAACCCCTGCAGGCGGAATTTATTAAAAATAAATTAAAAAAGGCACAACTTTTGGGCCCGAATCCCGCAATATATAGTAAAATAAAAGGGAAGTATAGATGGCAAATTCTCGTGAAATCTGATTATGAGGATGCAGCTATCATTGGGAGAATTCTTAGGACGGTATGTTTAGATAAGAAACAAGAGTTCGCTGTTGGTGAAACGAATATCAGTGTAGATATTGACGCTGTAAACATACTGTAACTTACACAAGAACAACCTAGTCTGAGTATAGAATATTATCAGACTAAAGTTTGGGAGGAAATTATAAATGGCAATTAGAACTATTCGCACAGATGAAGATCCGGTGCTAAGAAAAAAAGCTCGTGTAATCGATCAAGTTGATTCAAAGTTACAAGGACTTATCGAAGACATGATAGAAACAATGTACGACGCAGATGGTGTAGGACTTGCGGCACCACAAGTTGGAATTTTGAAACGTGTAGTTGTTATTGATATATATGACGAAACAGGTGTTAAGGTCCTAGTGAATCCTGAAATTGTCTCTGAAGAAGGGGAACAAGAAGAGGTTGAAGGTTGCCTGAGTCTTCCTGGTAAAGCTGGTGTGGTTAAACGCCCTGCAAAAGTTACAGTAAAAGCACTTAATGAAAATGGTGAAGCTTTTACAATTGAAGGTACTGGACTACTTGCGAGAGCTTTGTGTCATGAAATTGACCACTTAAATGGGGTTCTGTTCACAGATAAAGTTACAGAATATGTGGAGGCAGAATAAATTGAGAATTGTATTTATGGGAACACCTGATTTTGCTGTATCAAGTCTAGAAGCGTGTTTAAAAGAACATGAAGTTGTTGCAGTTTTTACGCAACCAGACAGACCCAAAGGTAGAGGTAAGAAATTGGCACCCCCTCCAGTGAAGGTGAAAGCTGAAGAACATAATATTCCAGTTTACCAGCCTTTAAAGCTCAAAACTGAAGAAAATGTTGTCTTATTAAAAGAATTAAATCCTGATCTAATTGTGGTTGTTGCATATGGTCAAATTCTTTCTAAGGAAATATTAGATATTCCACCAAAGGGTTGTATTAATGTTCATGCATCTTTACTGCCTAAATATAGAGGCGCTTCTCCAATTAATTGGGCTATCGTTCAAGGGGAGAAGGTTACGGGTGTTACCACTATGTATATGGATGTTGGTCTTGATACAGGTGACATGATCGAAAAGGTTGAAGCAGAAATTACCCCTGATATGAATGCTGGTGAGTTACATGACATCCTAATGGTTAAAGGGGGGCAAGTGCTGGAATCGACTTTAGCTCTAATTGACAAAGATCAGGCACCGCGTACAGCTCAAGATGATAGCCTAAGTAATTATGCACCTCTACTAGACAAAACAACAGGAATTATCGATTGGTCAAAAGATGTCCAAAGTATTGTGAATCAGATTCGTGGACTGAACCCTTGGCCAGTTGCAGTAACAAAATTTGAAGGTAAAAACATGAAAATCTTTTCAGCAGTTGCTGGAGAAGAAACTGTTAAGAAGTCGCCTGGAGAAATTCTTCTGGTTGATAAAACTGGACTTTATGTCCAGGCAGGAAACGGGATTGTAAATGTGCAGATATTGCAGTTTCCAAATAGCAAACGTATGCATATTTCACAATATATACTGGGACACGAAGTTCCATGCGGGATTCAATTAGGTTAAGCCTGAGTAATCAACCTATCCATAAGAAGTAAAAGGAGGCGAGATCATGGGCTTTATGTTTTGGGATCCAACTATGATTCTAATCATACCGGCACTGATTTTGACAATGATTGCTCAAAATAGAGTACAATCAGCGTATCGAAAGTATTCAAAGGTGAGAAATATGCGTGGCATGACTGGTGCAGAAGCAGCCATGCATATATTAAGAAGGAATGGACTACACGATGTTAAGGTTGAAATGACACAAGGCACTTTGTCTGACCATTATGACCCAAGATCACGTGTAGTGAGATTATCACCTGGTATTTATCAAGGGAACAGTATTGCATCGATTGCAGTAGCTGCCCATGAATGTGGTCATGCCATCCAGCACCATATGGGCTATGTGCCACTCAGTTTTAGAAGTGCATTTTTCCCAGTTGTGAACTTAAGCAGTAAAGCTGCGGTACCAATCATTATTTTGGGATTTTTCCTTCAAAGTGTTGGTTTAATGGATGTGGGGATTATTTTATTTTCTGTGGTAGTGGTATTCCATTTAATCACTCTACCAGTTGAATTTAATGCCAGTTCTCGCGCCATAGTTCAAATTGAAGAGAATGGTTTTCTTGCAGTTGAAGAGGTTTCTGGTGCTAAAAAAGTATTAAATGCTGCAGCGCTAACTTACGTAGCTTCAGCGGCAATGGCAGCAATGCAACTCCTGCGGTTTATTATCCTAAGAAATGCACGTGACTAAAAAGAGCACTCGAGTGGGTGACAAGTTCACCCACTCTACTTTTATGTATATATACTTTGAAATTAAGCTTGATATAAGAAATTGTAAACAGCTTGTGATTATATCTTCACAAAAGTTTGATAAAATCAGACTGGAGCGGATAAAAGCAAGTTGGTGATGAGTAGTTATCACCAACTTCCTTCTGTCTGTTCTGGCTGACGATTCTTACAGTCGACATATGAGATCAGCAAGATACTATTGAAAAGAGGATGAACATGGCAAAAGTTACAGCTCGAAAAGTGGCACTTGATGCCCTTTTAGAAGTTGAAAAGATGGACGGGTACTCAAATAAAGTGTTAAATCGAATGTTGATTGATTCTAAGTTAGAACCTGTTGAAAGAAGACTTACAACAAAACTGTTATATGGTGTATTAGAAAATAAAAATCTTCTAGACCATATTATTAGACAATACATTAATTTTAGAATTAATAAACTTGAACCATCTATTCGAAACATATTAAGAATGGCGATTTATCAAATGGTCTTTATGGAGAATATTCCAGATTCGGCATCTGTTAATGAAGCTGTAAACCTTGCCAAACAATATAAAAATAGATACAGCGGATTTGTGAATGGTGTGCTTAGGACTTTTATTAGAAAGGAAAAAGCATATAAACTACCAAATAAAAATAAAGATTTACTACAGTATTTGACAGTTGTTTATTCACATCCTGCGTGGATTGTAGAACGTTGGTTAAAAAGACATGGTGCTGAGTTTACCGAAGCGCTTTTAAAAAGCAATAACGAGACACCAGCTTTATACGGTCGCGTAAATACCATGAAAACTAACCGAGAAGTGGTCCTAAAAGATCTTGAGTTTGAAGGTTTTTTAGTTGAACCGGGTAAGTTGCCAGATGCTTTTCGAGTTAAGACTGAAAATGCAGGTTCTTTAGCAGAATCAAAAGCTTTTAAAGAGGGTAGTGTCACAATTCAAGATATTGCTGCTCAAGCTGTAGGCTATATTGCAGATCCTCAACCGGGTCAAACGGTGCTGGATATGTGTGCAGCCCCTGGTGGAAAGTCGACTCACTTAGCGGCACTTATGAATGATGATGGGAAAGTTCTAAGTTGGGATATTTATGACCATAAAATAATCAAAATTAATGAAAATGCCACTCGCCTTGGTCTAAAAACAATTGAGGCAAGTCAAAAAGACGCTCTTGAAGTGGATGAAACATTAGTTAATAAAGTAGATTTGGTGCTTCTTGATGCACCTTGTTCAGGTCTTGGTATTATACGCCGAAAACCTGAGATAAAGTTTAATAAAATTGAAGATGATATTTTTGATCTAGCAGATCTTCAATCAGACATGCTTGATGTGGCCGCTGGTTATACTAAAGTGGGTGGACACATTGTTTACAGTACGTGTACTATAGAACCAGAAGAGAACGAAGACCAAATCCAAAAGTTTTTAGAAAGACATCCGGAGTTCCAAATAGAAGAGATAGACTTAGAACTCCTTCCAGAATTGTGGCGACTGGATAAAAAAGGTCACATTACACTGTACCCACATATTCATGGGACAGATGGATTCTTTATTTGTAAAATGGTTAAGACAAACTAAACTGACAGCTTGGAGTGATGGTATGGAGGCGTACGCAAAGACGCATACGGGCAAAGTACGTACAAACAATGAAGATTGCTACTTTGTCTCAGAGCAGGGACCAAAGCTTTATGTGGTTGCAGATGGTATGGGTGGACACAATGCTGGCGAAATAGCAAGTAGTGTGGCTGTTGATGCCGTCAAGGGTTATATTTATGAAGAGTTAAAAAACATTCAGTCTAAGGATGAAATTGAAGAGGTATTGTTAGGGTCAATCCGTCATGCCAATGCAGAGGTATATCAGATGTCAAAGTCTGGTGAAAATATGGACGGGATGGGAACCACTTTAACCTTGTTGCTTATTGATGAGGATATTCTGTACTTTGCCCATGTTGGCGACAGTCGAGCTTACTTCTTAAAAGGGACGTCGATTGAGCAAATCACGGATGATCATTCTCTGGTTGGAGAACTCCTTCGTGCAGGTACAATATCTGAAGAACAAGCCCGAGTTCATCCACAGAAAAACATCTTAACAAATGCTGTAGGTACGGGGCTTACTGTAAAAATTGATGTTTTACATAGAATCGTTGAAAATGGTATTATTTTACTTTGCACAGATGGATTAACAACCCATGTGTCAGAGTCGGAAATTGCAGAAATTATTTCAGCTGAAGATTCTCTAGAGACGATCTGTAGTGCCTTGGTTGATAAGGCCAATGCAGCAGGTGGTCAAGATAACATAACAGTCGTAGCAGTAAAAGTGGTTAACTAAGAAGGAGTGAAGTATAGATGAGTCAAATGATAGGAAAGATTCTTGGGAATCGCTATCAAATCATCGAGCAAATAGGAGAAGGTGGCATGGCCAATGTGTTCAAAGCCAAATGCCTTCTTTTAAATAGACTTGTTGCTGTAAAGGTACTTCGTCCAGAACTTGTTTCTGATGAAGAATTTGTTGCGAAGTTTGAAAAAGAATCTCAAGCTTCTGCAAGTCTGTCTAACCCTAATATCGTAAACATTTATGATGTTGGTAAAGACGGTGATGTTAGATATATTGTAATGGAACTGATCAGAGGTGTAACCTTAAAAAAATATATTAAAGGGCACAATGGATTTATTCCAAATGACGAAATTATTGAAATTACAAAGCAGATAGCTCTTGGGTTAGAACATGCCCATGCGAATAGAATCATCCACCGAGACATCAAACCGCACAATATCATGATAAATGAAGATGGTATTGTTAAAGTTGCTGATTTTGGTATTGCCAGAGCCGTTACATCTTCTACAATTGTAACCACAAAAGAAGCGATTGGTTCTGTACACTATTCATCACCAGAACAAGCACGTGGTGGCTTTGTTGATGAAAAATCAGACATTTACTCTCTGGGTATACTAATGTACGAACTCGCTACGAAAAAACTACCTTTTGATGGTGATGTTCCAGTTTCAGTTGCAATGAAACATCTTAAAGAAAAAGTGGTTGATCCTAGTCAACTTAATAATGAAATAGGAAAAGGTCTTGAAAGTGTAATTTTAAAAGCCATTCAAAAAGAACCTAACAATCGTTATAAATCAGCGCGTGAGCTTATTGACGATTTAGAAAAATTGTCTAAGAACCCTGAATTAAATGTACCGTTTTATGTCCAGGCTGACGACTCACCAACAATGATTATTCCCAATGTGAATGATCGGGAGTTTGATGCAAAACCTAAAAAGGAAAAACGTAGCCGTGTGG
>Ga0209379_10000481_pt1 | contig 33376 bp, 24 predicted proteins | sample tdDd001_FD_187124 | JGI IMG/M metagenome (GOLD analysis project Ga0209379, IMG submission 187124) | Marine sediment microbial communities from the Atlantic coast under amendment with organic carbon and nitrate - tdDd00.1 (SPAdes)... | ecosystem: Environmental > Aquatic > Marine > Coastal >... | reverse complement strand
GCTAATTCTCCCATTTGTACAATTTCATTTTTAATTTGAGCTATCGCTATATATGGTGTTTCAAGTATTCTATCATCTATAGCAAGCGAATAATCCATTTCCTCTTTGGTGGCTTGTCCAGGCATAATTTTCATAACAAACTTAACCAATAATGGTGCAAATGGTAGTAATATTATCGTATTAATGACATTAAATAAGGTATGTGCCCAGGCAATCTGTCTAGCTGGATTATCAGATAACATTTTAACTAGATTAATTGTGATACCTGACAAGAATAATGCAAAAGTAACTGTACCGATGATTTTTATAGTCAAATGCATAATTGCAGCTCTTTTCGCCGCTCTTTTTGCACCAATACTTGATAGTAGTGCCGTTACACATGTTCCCACATTAGCACCTAATAGAACTGGGAATGCAGAGTCGATATTCAATAATCCTGCTGAAGCCAATGCAATCATAATAACAGTTGTTGCAGATGAACTCTGAATAACTGCTGTGATTAAGAATCCTGTACCTATTGCAAGAAATGTATCCAATGGTGATCCAGTACCAAATCGAGTTATCAGACTCGTAAACGGCTCGTAACTTCTCAAAGGTTTACATGCATCTTTCATAATATCCATACCCATGAATAAGATACCAAAGCCAATCAGGATTTCTGCATACTTCTTTATCTTAGGATCTTTAGTACTTAGGTTAATGATAACACCCAAAGCTATAGAAAAAGGTGCTAGTGCAGTTAAGTTAATTGAAACAAGTTGAGCAGTAATAGTCGTACCAATATCAGCTCCCATGATTATTCCAACCGACTGTGTCAGGTTCAAAATTCCTGCATTAACCAATCCGACTACCATAACTGTAGTGGCACTCGAACTTTGAATAATTGCTGTGACTACCATACCAACAAAAACAGCCATAATTCTGTTTTTAGTAAGAATCTCAACAATGCTTTTCATCCGATCACCGGCAGATTTTTGTAATCCTTCACCCATGACATTCATGCCATAAAGGAATAATCCTAAACCACCAACCAACTGAATCATAACTTCTGCCATATTAAAATTAACCATTCTACTCTCCCAATATTATTATAAACTTAGTGATACATGGACATATCTTGTATGCTTTATTCTAGTTTACTAAATAATGAGGTACAAACAAAGTGTTTTATTTATTATTGTAAGTGAATTCTAAAAGTGATACAAACTCATGAAACACAATTTAGTATGATCCAAAGGGATTGTAAGTAGTTGATAGAGTCGTCTAGTTTATATATCTAATAATCTATTTTAAACCTCGATGAGAATTTCTCTTAAAATAAACATGAAAAAAAGGTCCAACAAGATAATTTATCTTGTTGGACCTTTAAACTCTAACACGATTACAAATATGTTCCTTCTTGTATCATCGTTATTTATTTCCCAGTATATCTTTAATCATACCTAAGTTGTCTGTAATGTCACTTAGAACAACAACAGCTTTACCCATTGCATCATCGCCTTTAGTCAGTTTGTTCTTATTGTATAAACGTTTGATTTCATCAAATCGTTCTACTTCTTGTGAAGTCATACAATCAGCAATTTCTTTCCATTTAAGGATATTCGATTCAGCGCCATTCGTAAGTGTTTGACAATCATTTTCATAACTTGCAAGAATCTGTCCAAACAACTCTTCTTCATTCATGACTGATACGACTCTCTCTGCTATCTTATTCATGTTTCTGTAAGAACCTTGAAGCTTAAATGACGGTTCATTCCTGTATTCATCAGATTGTGCTGCTGAATAGATATACGCCATATTTACCTTCAAGACAATATCTCTTACTTCATTCAGTTTTTTGATAACTTGAATGTATTCATTCAGCTCATCAGCAGTATAACTACTTTCCAAATTAACAGATTCACGATCAACGCCACCAGCCATTTGAATGAGACCATAGATATCCGATTGACTTCTATTCGTAAGCTTTGAAAGGACCGGATTAGAAGTCAGACTGTTCTCAATGTAACTTAACTTAAAGGCTTCTTCATTTTCACGTAACATGTCTCCCAGATTATAAACATCTGCTCTATTGGCAAGCATATCTGGAATTTTAAATTTCTCACCACTTTCAGTGTATGGATTACCAGCCATAACAACGGCGATCTTTTTCCCTCTGAGATCATAGGTCTGACCAACATTGTTGTAAACCCCTTCAATCTTTCTTTGTCCATCACATAATGAGATGAATTTTTGTAAGAATTCAGGATGACAATGTTGAATATCATCAATGTATAACATGATATTATTACCCATTTTTAAGGCTAGATTCAACTTTCTCAGTTCTTCTCTAGCACTTGAATGACTTGCTTTTTCAGGATCAAGTGAAGTAACCTCATTGCCTAATGATGGTCCATTGACTTTAACCAGAATAAATCCTAGTCTGCTGGCAATATACTCCATCAATGTGGTTTTACCATATCCAGGTGGTGATACCAATAATAAAAGACCCATTAAATCCGTACGTTTATCATCACCAACAACACCCATTTGTTTAGCTAGATTATCTCCAACTAAAGGTAAATAAACTTCATCAATCAATTTATTTCTTACAAAAGAAGTCAGTACGTTTGGTTTGAAATCATCCATACGCAGTTCAGCTTTACACTCCTTTATCAACTCTTTTTTAATCAGTTGGTATTGAAGGTAGTCCTGAACAACCGTCTCGTGATACACTTTCAGCTTTTGCATAAATTTTGTGTACTTCAACAGGTAAGCACCCTCTTCTACTACACCATGTGAGCCAACCAATCCTTCTACAGTGGATTTTGTTGGCATTGGAACAACACTGTTCATATTCACATCTTCTTCGAGTAGCAGGACAATAACTTCATCTAAGACATCTGATAGTTCCTCTTCACTTAAATCAAGGCGTTTGTTTTCATCCGTTGACTGTTCAATACAATAAGCAGAAACCCATTCCTTTACAAGATAGAACTGCCCTTCAAGGTCGTCTTTACAATTTTTCAGTGATAGTGAAAACGCCTCTAAAGCCTTTTTGTCTCTTATATAAGCCATAAAACCGTCATAGACTTGTTTGGCTTCTAAACTGATAACAAATGAGCCACCTTGCATAAGCTCCATACAAAGATATTCAGAAGCTTCTAAAATATCACTATCTTTGTAGAAAGGAAACTCCTTAAAAGCTTTTTCAAGTTTTTCAACAATAAATGGTAAATAGTTGTCTAAACTTGGTGCTGACTCAAAGAAAGATTGTACCTTGGCCAAATGACTTAACCTTGAAGTCAACAATGTCTTAGTTGATGTATCCACCAATCGGTTCCAGAACAATCGAGCCATTGAACGTACGTCACTTCTATAAACCAATAAACTTACATTATGATACAGTTCAAGTAATGAACGCAAAATCTTAGTGGCATCATTATCGTGAACACCTTTAGTATAGCCCTCTTGATACCTTGTCTCCATAAACGTTCTAACAATCTCTTGAAGTTGAGCCTCCGACATATTATAAAGTGTCACCAAGTCCTCAATCTGTTCGTTTTGAGACGCCTTAAAGATGGCATAAACCAAGTATTCTCCTCTATAGACATCTGCATTTTCAGATACCAGACTCTGTTCAAAAACATGTTGGTAATTTTCAATTGATTCATGTCGCACTTCATCCCAAAAATCAGTACCCGTAATATGATAATAGAGTTGCTTATCTTTTTGTACAATGGATAAATCAATCGCTTTTCTATTCACAGAAAAATGATGATTACCTAATTTGATCACATCTTGTCCATGTAGATACAAGTCCTGTTTGTCTTTTAACTGACGGATTGTATTTTCTTTAAGAGCTTTCAACTTAGAACTGATTTCATCAGCTTTAACACTATCTCCTAAATCTCTTAACTCTGAGATGATATCTCTGACTTTTTCTGCCATGATATCCGTTGCCAGATAACCATTAATCATATCAATTGATTCAAGTGTCATCAATCGATTAGAAATACCACTAATAATACGTTCTGAAGAATCGAATAAAGCAACCAATCTTTTATTCAGTTTGTCGAGTAACGCTTGTTTTCTAGATTCAAAAGCGTTGTAGATTTCTTCTCTTTTTTCATCTAGTTTGATCAGATACTCATCAAATTCAGAAAACTTACCTTCTAGTTCCTGTAGTTGTACCATTACTTTATTTAAATAGTTATCACATTTTTTTTCTGAATCCGAGATCTCAAGATAGTTCACAACAGCTTGACTCAATAGTTTCATCTGAGCATTAAACTGAATCGTCATCTCACGTTTTGTAAATGCCTCTACTTTTGTTTTTAATCTAGCTTTAGCATTATTCAATAAAGAAAACAAACCAGAAATTTTTTCGATAATTTCGGTCGTCACTGTCGGATCTTCAATCTTAAAATTACTAACGATATCCATCAGTAGTTCTAAATCAAATGATGTTTTATCCATCTTCTCAGCTAATTCATTACCTTCTTGTGACTTAGTAACCAATTCAATATTATTTTGTAATCCATCTACTGCTTGTTCATATGGTTTAAGTCCATCAGGACTGATAATAAATGTCACACATTGATTGGAGAACACCTCATTTTTATCTTTAATGCTGTTATCTAGTGCATCAACAGTATCATGATCGGTGTACATTAAATCACCAAGAGATACTATTTTACCTCTTAAATTTCTGATTTCTCCAAGGACATCAACATAGTCATTAACCGTATCAAATGTACCATATTGCAATTTCTTAAGCAGTTCTTCGGTTTCTTCAGTAACCTCTTGTATCTGCTTTTGCGTAGCATTCTTTATTCTTGTAACTTTTTCAAATTCACCAATGGCAAATGTAGATGTTTCTTTGATGTCTTTCAGTACCTGTGCGAGATTGAAGGCTTCCTCTTTATTCAGCCAGAAGTAAGAATCCAAAATATTTTGAGTCTCTTTTACAAGATCAAGATAAACACTTTGATAACTATCTCCCTTTTGAACCAGTTTGCCTACCCCCCTACAAGCAGCAATACAATCAACAATATCTTTATTGCCAATCTTGTATAAGACTGAATCATTGTTACCGACACTTTCATGATCTTTTCCAACATACGGTGTCTGCCATACTTGTAACGAGTGAGTTTTTCGAGGGTCATCTTCATGTCTGAAAACAATCATCTCACCATTACTGAAATGTGAGTAACCACTACAAACAATAGGCATTTCTATAGTTTGTTCAATGACATTGTACGAGTAAATCAAATATGTACCACTATCCATATTATAAAAGATATACTGATAGTCTTCTCCATTTGTAGAACTGTTTAACTCATCGAATACAGTATGATCCACTGGCACATCAAAGATTTTGTATTCACCATTTTGTAAATAATAACCTTGTGGAAAGATTAAACCATGACCATTCGGTAAAAGCTTACAGGTATGTTCTATAGAATCAATTCTTATAACGTTTTTTAGTTTTTCATTGAATACAAAGTATCTGTAATCCTTTTCTTTGTATGGCAGTATTTTGAGTATAATCAACTGACCTAAATCAACATAGTAAATCTCAGCATCATCTAGCGTCTGATCTTTATCCTCCACGTCTTCTGAATAAATCCCTTTACCGGTTTCTGTATTATCCTCTATTTTTATTGTAAGGTCTCCACCTATTGTTTCCACAAACACTTTGTCTAAAATAGAGACATGCGGATGAAGTCCTGTACGTTGCTGATCTCTTGTTACTTTTTCAAATTTAAAATCATTTCCTAAGTTAAACTTGACTTCATGTTCACTTCTGTTATCCACGTAAGTTAAACGATTGCCTTCAATATGCCATTTGAACACCTTGATATCAGTTGCACTTTTTCCCGTTTGGAAAACCATATAAAAATAAGGTTCTACAATTGTGAATTTAGCAAAGAAGGTGTTTTTATAATAAAGATACAGATCTTCAAAATCTTTCTTGAATTGAGCATCATTGATCAGTTCAAGAGATTCTTTTACGAATCCCTCTTCACCAAATCTATAAATCGAAAAAACATCTTGTATTTCAACTTTGTGTTTCAAACCTATATGAACATTGTATCCAAAGATAAAACTATCATCTACCGGTGCCATATCACGAGGGATACAGTTGTTTTCAGTTATAATTCGTTCACTTGATAACAACTTTGTTTCAATTGAACCAAAAACTTCTTTTCTAACAGTATTTAATTGTTCCGCTTTAGATTTTAAGTCAACACCTTGTTTTTCAAGGCGACTTTTAATTACATCATAAGTTCCTGTATCCATGTTATTCTCCAAGTACAGTATCTACAAGTTTTGCTGGTAAACCAGCTACACCGGCTTTATTAACTGTATCCAGTAATTTAGTCAACATCGCTTGATCACTGCCACTAGCAGTATGCATCATTTTTCCAATAGCACCTGCAATAGAAAGGTTCATTAGATCTTCAGAAGATAAGTTGAATCTACCAACTAAAGTCTTTAATTGTTGTTGGAAATAATCTGCATCTCCAGTGATTAATGTTTCTTTAATATCTGTTAAAACTTCACTGTTGTCTACTAATCTATCAACAGATTTACCTTGAGCGATAGAACCGATAATCTTATCAAAGAACATAGATTCACCACCAACGATATCTATTTTAGCCGATTTAAGTGCTTCACGGATAACAGTCGCTTGAGCCTCAGCAATATCCTTTTGAATACTGATGTTTGCAAGTTCAATTTCTTTTTCTTTATCCAGTTTAAGTTTGAACTCTTCATGACCTCTTCCGACTTCATCCAATAATTTCATGCTATTTGCTTTTTCTTTAATACCTTCAGCTTCAGATAGATATCTTCTCTTAAGGTTCTCAGCGATAACCGTTCCATCTTTTTCTTTAACTTCAACTTTTGCAGTCTCACCTTTTGCTTCTGCCATTGCTTTGGCTTCAATAACTTTAGATTCTGCAATACCTTCTATAGAATCTTCTAATACTCTAGCATCTACTATCACTTTAATTGCTTCTGCTTCTTTCTGAGAAGCTTTTAAGTTAGCATCTGCATCTATAACTGTTTTCTCTGCTTGTTTTTCTGCCGCTTGTTTTGCAGCTTCAGCAGTTTGTACTTCAAGAATCAATTTAGTTTCTGCATCTTGTTCCGCTTTTCTAAGGGCAACACTCTTAGTACGATTTGCATCTGCAAGTGCTCTTGTATCTTTGATTTTTTCTTCTTCAACTACTGTATCTTTTTCAACAGTCACTCTTTCTCTTATCACTGTTTGAATCGTTTTCTTCTCAACTTCTAGTAACTTTTCTTTATCAATAATAGCCAGTTCAACTAACTTCTCTTTTTCAGTTCTTTCTAACAGTCTCTTTCTGTCTACACGTTCTGCTTCAACTGCTTCAGTACTCTCTTTTGCTTTAGCAGCTATAATGATCTGTCTATCTTTGTTTTCTTCCGCTACACCAATTTCTTCTTCAGTCTTCACTCTAGCAAGTTCTGACTTGTATTTTTCTTCCTGAGCTACTTTTTCAGCTTCAGCTTCTTCTCTAGAATTGATGATAGAAATCTCTCTTTGTTGTTTTGCTACTGCTTCAGCATTTTGTTTTTCTAGTTCTAAAATGGCTTCTCTTGCAGCTACATCTTGTTTCTTGATTGTTTTTTCTTTTTCTCTAGCAATCTCATTCGCTAAGATACTTTGAGTTGCTGTTAATTCAGTAATCTTCTTAATACCTTCAGCATCTAAAATATTATCTGCATTTAATAAATTAATATCTGTTTGCTCAAGATAATCAATAGCAGCATCATCTAATACATATCCGTTTAAATCTGTACCAATGATTTGAAGAATTTCACTTTTAAAGATTTCTCTTTCAGTATACAACTGAACAAAATCAAACTTCTTACCAACCGTTTTAAGTGCTTCTGAGAACTTAGCATCAAAGAATGCCATTAAAGTTTCAGTATCTGATGCTTTTTGACATCCCAATAACTGTGCTACTTTAAGAACGTCTTCAGTCGTTTGATTTACTCTTACGAAGAATGCAACACGAATATCTGCTCTTAAGTTGTCTTTACAAATCAAACCGTCTTTACCTTCTCTTGCAATTTCAACACGTTTGATTGAAATGTCCATTTCTTCGTATCTATGAATGATCGGAACGACCATGATACCACCAAAACAAACAACTTGGTTACCCACACCATTTCTAATAATAACTTTGGATTGTTCAACCTTGTGATAAAACTTCGCGAACAATGCCAGTAATCCTATGATTACTACAACAACTGAAAGTACAGTTACTAATGTTACTTGTGATAAAAATCCCATCTAATACGCCTCCATCTTTCTATAATTTAAATTCTTCCTTTGATAATGATTTTGCGATGTAGTATATATCTTTCTCATCATCTTTTCTAAATACAAAAGCGACCTCACCTTTTGTAAATGACTCCTCTTTAAATTCAGGTTTCACATTAACCACAATAGAAGCACCTTTTTGTTTGACTCTTGCTTGTCCAAGTATGCCTTCTTTGAGATCACACATAAGCGTACACCTTCTGGTTAATACTTTGTGTTCAATGTCATCTACGGTTTTTCGTTTCTGAAAAATCTTTTTTAGTGGCTCAACTTCTTTTTTTGTAATGTATATACTTGCTACTAATGCTGGTATCAACAACACCCCATTAATAAAACCTCCTGCCGAAATAGGCAGAAAATACATCAACATAGCCAGGATCCAAAAGTTAAGTACAATCAAACTAAATACCAATGCAACAGGTACTTGTCCAATGTTAATGAATACAGCGATAGCTCCTAGTGGTCCTACTGCATCAGCACCTTCTAGATCTACATCTATATCCAAAAACTCAAAATCAAAAAATCCTGTAATAGCAATCAACCAATAACACTGCATTATAATCAGTATTACAGTCGGAATAATATTTACCCCTGTGAATGCAAATTTTAGTAGTTCCGTTACAATCCCCTCCTTCTTTTGAATAACCTACACTAATTTGTTTAATATGCTGCTCTTATAATGAGAAACATAGAAAAACAAATTAAACTTCTCCCAGTATTTACTATTATAGCAAATAACACCTATGCTAAGAACAGAATTAACAAGAATTAATGTATATTAAATATGGTTCAAAAAATGTATTGCCTCATGATACATTCGAGCCTTTTTTTGCATAGAAATTAAGGAAATATTAATATCTCAATATACCATGAGCATGTCAGGTAAAATAAAAATAATCTGTTTATAATCTATCAATAAAACCTTATTAAAAATTCACTACTCACTCCACATGTGTTATATATTTCTCGATGACAGGAAGTGCTTATTTCGATCTATCAAAGATATGATTTGTAGTAACAGTAATTAATATATAACACTGTACACAGTTTATTCTTTCATCTTAACAGGCATTAATTTTTTCCTTGCCGCTAAACCTATTAATAGAACGATTATGTCATCTATCGGTCCTGGGACAGCATCAATAGGTGAAATAATATATAGTATCAATAATCCAGCTAAAAGTAATTGTTTCATGTGTCATACCTCCTTTTAATCATGATTTGTTATATATCATCCATTAAGCACTAAAAATTCTTCTTCCAAAGTATTTTGATAATAATACAAAAATAATTAGAACGTCAGCTATATCGGTTCCTTTAGTAGCTAATGAATTTCTTTTTAATGCTTTCTATATATTCATTATCTACTAATTTAACTCTGGAATTTAAAATATACCGTAAAACGTATTAATATGACATGGAAATACAAGAATAAAAAAGCTATAACCTATAGTTTCTTGTAAGAAAAAAGAACCATAATACCCCAAAAGTATATACGATTCTTAACTTGGTTTAGTGTCAGCGTATTCTCTACTTCACACTGCAACCACTTCTGTTTCACCAACAAATTGACTTTTATAAAGGTCAGCATAAAAACCGTTCTGTCTCATCAATGCTTTATGATTTCCTTTTTCAATAATCGAACCTTCATTCATTACCAATATTAAATCAGCATCTCTAATTGTTGATAATCTATGCGCGATAACAAAATTTGTACGCCCTTCCATGAGTTTGTTCATCGCATTCTGGATTTGTATTTCAGTTCTTGTATCCACGCTACTTGTTGCCTCATCTAGTATCAATATAGAAGGATCCGCGAGTATTGCCCTGGCTATTGTAAGTAACTGCTTTTGACCTTGTGATATGTTATTGGCATCTTCATTTAAAATCGTATCGTATCCTTCTGGAAGTGTCCTGATAAAGTGGTCAGCGTATGCAGCTCTAGCTGCTTCGTATATTTCATCATCTGAAGCACCTTCTCTACCGTAAGCAATGTTGTCCTTAATTGATCCATTGAACAGCCACGTATCCTGTAGTACCATACCGAATTTACTTCTTAGATATCCTCTTTCAAACTCGTTTATATTTATTCCATCTACTGTAATTTCACCATCCTGTATTTCATAGAATCTCATAAGAAGATTAACCAGCGTCGTCTTTCCCGCACCGGTTGGTCCTACTATCGCTACAGTTTGACCGCTTCTTACATCAATACTCATGTCCTCCATCAACACATTGTTTTCAGAGTATCCAAACTTCACCCGATTGAATTTAACAACTCCATTCAATTCGTCAAATGTTCTTCCTTCTTCAACAGCAACCTCTTCTTCTTCATCAATTACTTCAAAAACTCTTTCTGCTGCTGCTATTGTCGATTGGATCATGTTAACAATGGATGCTGTTTGGACTATTGGTTGGCCAAAGCTTTTTGAATAACTGATAAACGCTTGAACATCACCGATCGATATACTGCCTTTAGCGACTAATAGCCCGCCACCAACAGATACAAATACATAACTGACATTATTGACAATTGTCATCAAAGGCATTATGATGCCTGATATAAACTGAGCCTTCCAGCTTACTTCATATAATTCCTCATTAATTACTTCAAAATCTTCAATCGATTGTTTCTCATAACCGAAAAGCTTAACTACTTGATGTCCTGTATACATTTCTTCAACATGACCATTCAACTCACCCAATGTCTTTTGTTGCTTCTTGAAATACTTTTGAGATTTCATAGATATCATTCTAGTTATCATTATGCTCAATGGTAATGTTACAAGCACAACAAGTGTCAATAGTGGACTTATTGATAACATCATGATAATTACACCAACAATTGTGATAACTGCAGTAATCAGCTGGCTCATACTCTGTTCAAGAGTTGTACTTACTGTATCTATATCGTTTGATACTCTTGATAATATGTCACCATGAGGATGTGAATCAAAAAAACTTAATGGTAATTTACCCAGTTTCTGATTTACATCCTCTCTCATCTCTCTAACGGTCAATTGCGCTACGCTAGCCATAATGAATCGTGTGATATATGAAAATACAAAACTCACAACATACAATAATCCTACAATAACAAGAATATCTGTGATGTAGTTAAAATCAATAGAAACTCCAGGAACACCACTCACTTTCATGAAGAATCCTTCAAACAGTTCAGTAATTGCTTTTCCTAAAATCTTAGGTGAAACAATTGTAAATATGGTACTGAGAATCGCAAATAGTATCACAAAAATCAACTGAATTCTCCTCGGTTTCAAATAACTTAACAATCTTTTCAGAGTACCTTCGTAATCTTTCGCTTTTTCGACAGCCACCCCCATTGAATGACCAGGTCCAAAGCCTTTTGGAGGTTTCTTTTCTTCTAATTTATTGTTCTTCATGATACCTCCTCAGCCATTTGTGAAAATACTATTTCCCGATAAATCAGACTTTTCTTAAGTAATTCTTTATGGGTACCTATATCAGCTATTTTGCCTTCATCTAAAACAATAATTTGGTCTGCGTTCATAACTGAAGTAAAACGTTGTGCAACGATTATCACTGTACCTAATTGGGTCTCATTTTTTAATGCACTTCTAAGTTTAGCATCCGTTTTGAAGTCTAAAGCAGAGAAACTGTCATCAAATATATAGATTTCTGGTTTTTTTGCTAATGCTCTTGCAATGGCTAATCTTTGCTTCTGACCTCCAGATAGATTCGTACCACCTTGTGTTATTTCTGTTTCCATGCCATCATCCAACTTGGCAACAAATTCTGATGCCTGTGCAACCTCCAAAGCTTTTCCAATCGTTTCCTCCGACATATCATACGAACCGAAACTGACATTCTCTTTGATGGTACCTGAGAATGTTACAGCCTTTTGAGGGACAAATCCTATCTTTTTTCTCAATTGCTCTTGAGTCATATTCTTAACTGATACACCGTTTAACAAAACATCTCCATCTGTAACATCATAAAATCTAGGAATCATGTTGACCAGTGTGGTCTTACCTGAACCTGTACCTCCGATAATAGCAGTTACCTGCCCCAGCGATGCTTTGAATGATATGTCTTCAATGGCATTCTCTTCTGCTCCATGATATTTAAATGATGCGTTCTTAAACTCTAACATACCATTTTGTGTAAATTCCTCTACTGAATCATAATTTTTTATATCTGGATCGAGATCTAGCACTTCATTGATTCTAATCGCAGATACTGAAGCTCTCGGCACCATTATAAAGACCATAGTAAACATCACCAAAGCGAACATTATTTGCATAACGTACTGGATAAATGCCATCAAGTCACCAACTTGCATAGCTCCCATATCGATTCTGTATGAAGCTAACCAAACAATTACAATTGTTGTGATGTTCATTAAAAGTATCATTAAAGGCATTAACAGAGCCATTATTCTATTTGCCTTAATTGATGTACTGGTAAGGTCAAAATTGGCATTCCTGAACTTTTCCTTTTCTTGACTTACTCTGTTGAAAGCTCGGATTACTCTAACACCAATAAGTCTTTCACGCATAACTCGATTCAAATTGTCGATTTTCTTTTGCATTGATTTGAATAACGGAACACTGATTTTAGCAACAACTCCGATCACCACTGCTAGTACGAAAATAACTCCAATTAGAACCAGTGATAGTTTTGCATCCTTAGACACCGCCATGATTATTCCACCCACCGCCATGATTGGAGCTTTAACAAACATTTTGAATACCGCTAGTAAGAAATTCTGAACTTGTGTAATATCATTTGTCGTTCTAGTGATCAGAGATGCTGTACCTTTCTGGTCAAATTCGTGGAGGGAGAAACTCTCTACTTTTTTGAATACATTGTTTCTTAAATCCCTTCCAAAAGCTGTGCCAGTCTTAGCTGACAGGTAATTCGCAAATAAGGCAGCTACGGCACCTACCAATGTAACTAAAATCATCAAGACTCCAGTACTTAAAATATATCCTGTATCATTGCCTACTACCCCTTTATCAATTATGTTTCCCATCAATGTAGGTAGATAAAGTTCTGAAATTGATTTTATGAATATTAGCAATACTAATCCACTCACCGAAGTCCAGTAAGGTTTAAGGTTTTTAAATAGTTTTATCATACCTGTCTCCTAGTCTTCAAGTTTGTCGAATATTGATTCAATTGTCTTGAAACTGCTGATTAAAGTTTCAATATCTTCATCACTCAGCTGTTCAAATTTTTTCTGCAATACAACATTCATAATTACTCTGTTTGCAGTAATTCTTTTCCTACCTTCTTCAGTAATAGATAGCTTAATTATTCTTCTATCTTTCTCATCATTTACTCTCTCAACATATCCATCGTTAATAAGTCGCTTAGCGGCTTTAGTGAAATTAGGCTTAGAAATAAGCAATTTCTCACAATAATGATTCATAGGCTGACCATCATCATTCATTATAGAAAATAGTATTTTGTTATGGCTCCCTTGTATTTTTTGTTCTCTTAACTCTTTGAATAATCTTCTATGTACCATAGGAAAAACATCCAATATGTATTTAATTAGATTCTCTCTAATCATATTTCCTCCTTATAATAGTTATACTATATAACTATTATACTATATAACTAATTAGCTTGTTTTACAAGTTACTTGTAATTAATTAATAAAATATCTCTTATTATAAGAAGGTTAAACGACTGCTCCATTTGACTTTTTTACAACTGGCTGTAGGTCAGTGCTTTATTATACAATTGATTCAAAAAAATTATATGTATTGTGTTGGTTTGGCACCTTTAATAGTCTATGTCCATACTAAATCCTTTTTTTACCAGTTGGTAAACCTCTTCTATACCAATTGCCCCATCAACTTCTAGAGCCATATACTCCATTGATTTTGCTTCATTTCTAATAATACTGGCGTAATCAATATCTCTCAGCATCCAATTTTCAAAAGCCTTTTCCCAATCAGAACAACTTGAAAGATAATGTTGTACCCACTCTCTCTCCTTGTATTTCTCTATCTGAAACTCTCTTGAAGGCGTCATACATATATATCGATTCTGAGCGATATTATTTTCCTTCATAAACTCTGGTAATAAAGCTGCACCTTCAACAATTACATAGTCGTCCTCAAACCGTTCTTCAATGTCTTTTTTTATTATTTTTAATGCATATCGATAAAATTCGAACTCCTCAAACACTTGTTCATTCACATTTCTTAACCATATTTCATCTTGAGTCATTTGGCTGATTGAAGTCATTAATGGATTCTTCTCCTTAACACCGATTTCAATGAATCGATCTAAATAGTCATCACATTTATAGTATTTAAAGCCGTATTCTTTTACAAGCATTTCAGAAATCGTACTTTTTCCACAACAAGGTGAACCGCCAATCCAATATATTTTATTATTATTCATTTTCTTCCCTTTCTACATTTCATTCATTTGTCTTCTATTTTTAGCTTCTGATAACATTTCCTCTAACGGACGATGTTTCCCACCCCAGTACTCAAAAACGTGCATGCCTTCATTTTCAAGAATCGGTCCAATCATGATAAGTTCAACCAACAACTCTTTAAGTATGGAAATATAGTCGGGTGTCACTATATCAACTGGAATCAACTTAGCGAAAGAATCATATGAAACACTGTATACGATTCTTTTAACTCCCAATGAAAGAATTGACATCAAACATCTTGTACATGGTGCACAACTCGTATATAGGATAGAGTTTCTTAAAACTTCATCAGAATACTTATTTGCACATTTACTGACAACATTAAATTCTGCATGTCCAAATAATCCTTTGTTGTAATCCGCGGTATTTTCTGCAGATTCAAGTATCATATCATTGTGTACAATTAATGCTCCAAAAGAATCAAATCCCTTTTTACCAGCTGAGATAGCCAGTTCATGACACTTTCTGATATATATTTCATGTTTATTATTGTTCATTCGGTCCCTCTCAAATCAATTGTTAAAGTAAATTATGTCTTAAAATTCTATTCTCAATAATCTTGTATTGGTTATATAGCCACAACTTTCTAAAGTTGATTTTGAATTATGATTATAGTACCAACATCCTGGAAGAGATTTATATCCCAAAGAATGACACAACTCCTTTAGATGAAGTATGATACTTCTACCCACGCCCTTTTGTCTATGTTTTTCTACAGTGAACATTCCAATGCCAAGATGATCTTTATGAATTTCATTTTCCACTACAATACCAAATCCATAAACTTCATCAGCATCTTCAAAGATATATATTTTCTTGTCTTCTGTCTCTTCAGTAACATCAGAAAAGAAATTATCCGATAGGGTTTTTATCATCTCTATATCAGAAGGTACTGCCAGTCTTAACTGCCCTTTCTCCATCAATACTGGTTTAACTTTTCTATCTGTTTCTTTGAAGAAGTACGCTTGTAGATGTATTTCTTTCTTTAAATCCAATGCATACGACAGAAAGCGTTCATCACATGTTGGTACAAAAGCATTTTTGATGTCATATGATTTAATGATATTTTTCAGTTTGCTTTGCGCTAAGTGCATGTACTCATCTTTCATATAGAACTGCGTCAACAGGTCTTCGTTGCATATTGCAAAATACCCTATCTCTTCATTTTCAGCAGTCATTAAATAGAAGTCTGACTTCAAAATGTGATCTACCAGGAAGTCATCATAAGGACCTGCCAACGACTCTAAGTACTCATTAAAAAGTTTATCAATATCCTCTTTCATTACCCTTTTATAATTATCCATATTGTTTTCTCCTCGATTCATTTGATTGTTTATTACTCGCCATTAAATTCCTTTCTTACTATACGCCTTGTTTCTATGTCATGTCATAAATCCCTTTTAAACACAAAAAAACCGGTATGCTAAGAAACATAGCAAATACCGGTTATATATTGAATCAAAAATAGAGCCTGTATAACAAAGCTCTATCTTAAATCGTATATATTACTTAAGATAAATTACGCAGCTAATGCTTATAACACAATTGAGAATTAAGTACAACAAATCACAGTTCACCTTACCAGTCAACTCAGTCACACTCAATCATATTCAATTTCCTAGTTATAAGCTCCTGAAGTCATAAAATTACCTCTTTTGTCTTTCGTATAGATGGATTCATTTCGAATCATTAGAACAAGATGTTCTTACAAATAATAGTATAAGGCGACAGTAAGATTTAGTCAATTTGATTCTCATTACAAAATGATTACACCGTTATAATCATAACTCATAATCTGTAGCCTAAATATATCCTCACACAAGTACATGATTGATTAATAATCTACTCTAATTACTATTTATTTCTTACAAGTAGTGATAACACTCCATAAGAGTGGTAATAAGTTTAGTCTGCTTCTAAACCAAGAAGTCGCCAACATCCTTTATGAACTTTAATGTCTCATATTCTATTTGTTCTGTTAAAGCATTCAAATCATTAAAGTCCGGTTGATCTACCAACACATATTCAATAATAGAATCAACATCTTTTATTGTTGATGGGATATGGTATTTATTCCAGCCGCTTGCTTTAAACAACTTCCAATATTCTGCTTGAATCTTTTTATTCTTTGCCGCTAACCAGACTTCAAATCTCACTTTCTCATGAACAAAAACTATGGCGACCTTCAATTTCTTTTTATTAAGTATCTCAGGTGTAAAAGCAAAATAAGTCATATCCATATACCCATAGTAAATACTTCCCGATACTAAGAAATCAGGATATTTGTTTTTGAAATGAATTCTCAAATTCATAATAAAATCCATTAAACCTTTGTAAGCTTTTTTTATATCGCCCTTCTCTAATTGTTTTTGATACTCTGTTATATAGTCATTTAGTGACTCCATAAACAATGCCCCTTCTTGGTTTTGAGCTCGTATAATACATTTCAACAGGTTAATATAATGCTATATCATCATTGGTCTTCATCATCTTTTTTTCTTCTCTTCAAAAGTAAAAAGATAACGATACAGATAACAAACAAAACACCCAATAAAGCACTGACTATTAAATAAATCGATGATGAACCTGTCTCAGTCTTCTCCTGCGGCGTAACTGTTTCAGTTGTTTGTTCAGTGTCTGCCTGATTATTTAGTTCAGTCGTTTGATTCTCATCTGATTCTACACCTTGATTGTCTTCAGTCGTATCACTAGAAGTGGTACTTTCTGCTTCAAGTTCACCATATTCCATTCTAATTATACGCCCTTCACTACTTGCATCAGGCATAAGTACATATAGTACATTGGATTTATCAATTCCAGCAAATAAGATTGTTGCGCCTTCTTGTGTAAAGCCTCTACTGCCGAAGTCTTCCCACACTTCTCCATTGTATTTCATTGAAGTCACCTTATTATCATTTTCACTATCGTTGAAATAAACAACAGGCCAACCATTTGAATCCATTACCATACCGAAAGTTCTAATCATTGCAGGTGAAAACGGATGTGGATCCATGTACTGCCATGTTCCCTTATCATAAATCATACCAAACGTCTTCCATTCGAAATCCGTATCCATATAAATTAGAATAGGTCTATCGCCATTTACAATTGCCATTTTTACCCAATAAGGATAACCTGATTCAATCCCACTGTTGTCAGTAACTTCCCAACCTGTATCAGTTGAGTATCTCCACACTTCTATCTCACTTCTTTGGATAATCACTCCAGCATATACATATTGATTATTATGGTCAACAGCAAGACTGATATAACTTGCTGTATCTTCTGTGAAACCAGGTTCACCATATTCTATCCATTTGCCATCTTTATAGACCTTGGATGTTAGTCTACCATCCTCTAAAAGATCGACATACGCTACCACCAATGAACCATCAGACATCACCTGAAAATCATAATAGATAAACTGAGGATCTATTCGAAGTAACCTACCCGCATTAGCAAGCTCCTCCCATTTATCATCCTTGAATTCATAGATATGAATTACGCCATTAATTGTAATTAAACCGAAATACAACTTCTCTGATGTTTCATCATATCTTACAATGAATTGACCACCATTCTGTTCAGAAATATAACTAGCGCCTAACTCTGTCCAGGAAGTGCCATCGTACATTTTTGCTTTAGGAAGTGGCAATATATCCCCAGTTGGATCATTGATCGTGTAAACAAGATATACATTTCCATTACTATCTGTTGTGAATGCCAATACCTGCGTATCCTCATCAGAAAATCCTGGAACATCTCTTTCTTGCCAATCATCAGCTAGTGCCGTTATAGAAAAGCCCAATAAGCATATGCAAATTACACTAATAAATAGAATTGCTCTAAGCCTTATTTGTCTCATTTAGATTTCCTCCTCTCAAATTATATCGATTAAGATTTGAATTAAAATGCAAAGTATCCTGTTATCTTTATACCCTGCATTTAAAATAATCAGCAAAAATATACAGTATTTCTTATCCTATACTTCAATACTGACTAGTAACCTCTCTTACATTTCTTGCAAAAAAGAAAAACGTCAACTATACGTGATAGTTGACGTCTGATTAATATATTACCTTCTACTTGAGAAAATCAGAATAATTACCTCTTATCTTTTAATGCTTTATACACTTTTTCTGGTGTAATCGGCAACTCTCTAAACTGAATGCCTGTTGCATTAAATATAGCATTGGCAATAGCAGGAGCAGCCGTATTTATTACGATTTCTCCAATCGATTTAGCCCCAAACGGTCCAGTTGGTTCATAACTGTCTGCAAATTCTACTCTAATAGTTGAAGCATCTTTTCTACTAGGCATCTTATAAGTCATAAAGTTTTTATTCATTTCATCACCGTTAGACGCATGTGTAATGTCTTCAAACAATGTCATACCTATTCCTTGCAACATACCGCCTTGTGCTTGTACGGTTGCTAGATTTGTATTAATGACAGTACCACAATCAATAACACCAACAAAGTCAACCACATCGATTTTACCGGTTTCAAGATCAACATCGACTAGAGCATACCCTGCTTTATAAGGTGGTGCTTCTTTAGAACATATATGACTTTCTGTAACACTAATTTGTTTATTGTTTAGTTTAAATCCAAGTTCGCTAAGCGTCATGGTTTTATCATTATAACTGAATACACCTTCATTGTAGTTTATGTCAGAAGTATCTGTTTCTGTTAGTATAGCCACTTCTTCTTTTAAAACACTCAATACCTTTTCAGAAGCCTTTTTTACAGCTGTACCTGTTACATATGTTGAACTAGAAGCATACGAACCATCATCATATGGTGTCACATCTGTATCTGCTGAATAGACATTCACTTGTTCAAGTGGTACTTCTAAGATTTCAGCAGCCATCTGAGATAAAATAGTATCACAGCCCGTGCCCATATCCGTTGCACTAATCAACAAGGTAAAGAAACCATCACAATTAAGTTTGATCGTTGCACCACCTGAATCAATGTTCAACACACCTGATCCTTGGGTAGAAAGTGCCATACCAACACCTCTAACTTTTGTTTCTGATACTTTTATGCTCGGGTAATTCTTATCCCAGTCAATTAATTCTTTTCCTCTAGTCAAACAATATTCCAACTCACAACTATCTTGTCTTGTGATGTCATCTTCATATTTATGATACGTTCCTAAATTCAAGTGATCACCTTGGTGAATGATATTTTTACTTCTTAGTAGAGTCGGGTCCATACCAATTTCATTTGCCAGTTCGTTCAATATGGATTCCACAGCAAAACCACCTTGTGTTTTTCCATAGCCTCTAAAGGCTCCTGAAGCCACTCTATTGGTATACATCGCTTTACCATCAAATCTATAACCATCGGTTTTATAAAAAGCCATTATCTTTTCTGCACATGCTTCCATCACTGTCGCTGCATGTTCACCATATGCTCCAGTATCTGATAGAGCTTCTACATTAAAAGCTTTTAAAACGCCGTCTTTTGTTGCTCCAACTGATATTTTAATATTAAACGGATGTCTTCTAGTTGAAGATAAAAACACTTCTTCTCTTGTATAAAATACTTTGGCTGGCTTGCCTGTTTTCATCGTTACAAGTGCCGGGAAGAATTCACTTGCCGCTGTTTGTTTACATCCAAATCCACCACCAATACGTGGTTTAATCACACGCACATTACTAATAGGCATATCAAGTGAATTGGCTACAAGCCTTCTCACATGAAATGGAATTTGAGTTGCTGATACAATAACCAATCTTCCGAAGTGATCTAAATAAGTATAAGTCGTAAGAGGCTCCATCATACCCGGATGGGTTGCTTGTGTGTTGTATTCTCTTGATAATACAACATCACTTTCCTCAAAGCCTTTCTTATAATCCCCAACTTCTACATAATATTTTGCAGCAATATTCTTTTCCGGTTCAAATCCAATTTCATAATGTGTAAAAGAGTCTTCCTCTGGATGGACCAATGCTTTTTCATGCACTGCAGTTTTATAATCTAAAACAGGCTCCAACACCTCATAATCTACTTTTATAAGTTTCATGGCTTTATTGGCGATTTTTTCGGATGACGCTGCAATAACTGCTACTTCATCTCCTTTAAAACGCACATACTCATCAAGAATCTTCCAATCCTGTGGTGATGGTTCCGGATATGTTTGTCCTGCTCGTGTAATCGGTTTATTAGGCACATCTTTATAAGTCAAAACACATTCAACACCTTCAAGACTTTCAGCTTTTGATGTATCAATATCTATTATTTTTGCAAAGTGATGTTTGCTTCTCAGTATCTTTATTATTAATGATTCACTTGGTGCTAGATCATCGGTATAAACAGGTGCTCCAGTGACTAATTTAACACCATCTCTTTTGGCAATCGCTTTATTGACTATTTTCATTACTCGACCCCCATATATTTCTTAATACCTTTTAACTGAGAGATATATCCGCTACATCTGCATAAGTTACCATTGATATAATGAATGATTTCCTCTTCAGTAGGATTTTTTAATTCTCTTTTCATTGCGATGGTTGTAAGGGCTAAAGAAGGTGTACAGTACCCACATTGGTCGCCACCTTCATCAATGATATATTGACCTAGAATAAGAGCCTGATCACGTTCACCTTCTAATGTGGTAATACGTTGTCCTTCTGCTCTACTGCTTAGAAACGTACATGAAAGCACCGGTTTATCATTTACAAGTACTGTACAAGCACCACAAGTACTTTTATCACAGCCTCGTTTAACACTTTTATAACCATTGTCTCTAAGCGTTTCAGATAGGTAATCCGAATTGCTTATTCTAACTTTTTTAACTTCATTATTTATAGTCATTTCAATTAACATGACATCACCTCCATCAAAGCACGTTTTACTAAAACTTTGCACATATCTTTTCTGTAATCCGCACTTCCCAATCTATTGCTTCCAAATGTAAATTCATCCATAGCCATATCTGAAGCTTCTTCAATGAGTTCCAAAGTTAAACTCTTGTTCTCTAAGAAAGACATTGTTTTATAAGCCAGTGATGCTACCGTTGGTTTTGCACCAACAGAAACTTTGTACTTACCATGACAGACACTTACAGCTGCATTTAAAATAGCATAATCACTAGCAGAATTTTTAATGGCTTTAAATGAGGTTTTTATTTCTTCTTTTCTTATAATGATTGATTTTAAAATACACTTTTCTAATTTGTTTTCTAATAAATACGCTTCAAGTGATATATCTTCTTTACCTTCAAATCTAAGTGTGGCATCTAAAACCAATAAAGAAGTAATTAAATCTGAAAAGGCATATCGAGGATATATTGTACCGCCTATGGTTGCTATATTTCTAAGTTGAACACCCACAATATTTTCCACGGATTTGGAAAACAGTTCCTTTAAGGTCTTATGAACCTCTAAATCTCTTAGAGTTGTCATGGCACCTATAATAAATTCATTCTCATTTTCTTCTATTTTGTCAATCCCCAACCCGTACAAATCTATTGCAGCATTGATCTTCAGATCTGTAGAAAGACGCAAAAAAGCCCCACCACCAAGGATGTGAGCTTTACTATTATCTTTTAGAAGCCTTAAAGCTTCTTCCATAGTATTCGGTTTTAGTAATTTATTAATAACTAACATTGTCTTTCGCTCCTTAAATATTATAAATAATACTCACGCAAAAGACTACAATCCAATTTTATAGACCTAGAACCATTTATGACAAATGTACTATTATCTACAAAAAAAGAGAATGCAAAAAAAACATTCTCGTAGTCTCAATTTTTATCGGCATGAGGTAGAAACTTCTGAGCCATTTCATCAGAATTATACGATATCACTTTTTACAGTATATCAGACTGATTCAAATTATCAAAATATTATTTCAATATTTTTTTCTACTGTATCTACCGACTTGAGATCCTTTTATTTTCCTAAAACCTATTATCTTCAACTTTGTTAATAGCTTACTTTTTTATATCTATTATATTTTGTACTAATAGTTTACACTTACCGCATCCATCTCCTGCTCCAGTGACTTCCTGAACTTTTTCAACCGTATCTGCTCCATCTTTAACCGCATCTACGACCATATCGATTGATACATTTTTACAGCCACAAGCTACTTTGATGATTCTTTCGATTTCTTCGATACAGCCGCCACATCCGGTACCAGCACCTGTAATTTCCTGAATGTCTTCAATTGTACGTGCGCCACCAGTCATTGCTTTTCTAATATCACCATAACGTACTTGTTTACAATGACATATGATTCTATTGTTCGGAATAAGAAAAGCAGTTAAAACCAATTCCTCATCAGTTCTAACAGAATGTAGTTTACCTGCATGTGCAACAAATGACTCTCCAGGTTTTAACTCGAATTCTGTATTTTCTAATACACCATACCCTGATCCTTTAATACAATAAAATATTTCATCTTGACCATCATGTAAATGATGTGGCACAACGAAATCAGATGTAATATGATATACTCTTGTTTCTATCGCTTCTTTTATTAACTCTAAATCCATTTTGAAACTCCTTATATTTTTATATAATTGATATACACTCAACGGTTCAACAACTTTAAATTATCTTCAATTCTATTATGTTTTAGTCTATTTTGTAATATCAATCTCAGACCAATACCTATCATAATGAGACCTTTGTTGTCACCAAAAGACCTATTCATAAATTTCAGTTTATTATAAAGAAAAAAATGATTCAAAAGAATCATTTAAAGAAGTCTAAAGTATTCACTTATTGTTATTTAATACATACATTGATTTTAAGGTAATCCATTTAGAAGGTTCTCCCTTCTTCTCAATATCAACAACGAATTTACCATTGTATGTGTTTTCAAGTTTCCATCTACCATCTGATAGTTGTTTTGATTTTAATAAAGCCAAAGCATCATCCATTCGCTTATCTTTTATATCTAAATCAATTAGAATAGTCAAAATCTCAAGGATATCTGTTTGATACATCAGAGGAAAGCCCAAACGCTTCCATCCTGGTTTGGCATCTCTGTTCAACTCATGACTTTTCTTGTATATATGATGGATTAAAATAAACTCTACAAGTTCATCAATCTTTGTTTTAACATCGTCACTACGCAGTTCTATGGGTATTGCTGACAAAGCTTTAAGAGATTTTACGATGCCCATAAAACAAGTATGCGAGCTAAAACACGCCACACGATTTTCATATGCCCATTTGGGTAACTTTGGTTTATCACCATCATCCGCTCTTTGATTCTTAACAATCCAATCAATAGAAGATTGCACTCTATCATCTTTTAAATACCCTAGTTTTATTAAGGTCCATGTCATATTTCCTGTTAGACATGGTATGACTTTGCTCGGTAGACCCGCATCGTTTTTTTTACCATGTTCTACTGAAAAACCACCATCCTCAGACGCTTGAGACATCTTAAGTATAAATTCACATGCATTTTGTACACGGTCGTCTTCAGGATCCGCACCCAACTCTGCTAATATCAGTAGTTGCCACGCTGTCCCTTTGTACTTCATAGTATAAAATTTATCAGGATTTCCCCATGATCCATCATCATTTTGAAAATCTAATATCTCTTTTACAGCACCAGATAACATAATTTGTTTTTTTGCTTCAACCAACTCAGAGTGATTAACTTCTGCTCCTAATAAATACGTCATCGTATAGTATCTCACTGAAGGATTGTTCTCTTCTAACAACCAGTTCAGCGTCTTATCATTTACGTTCATCGTACACCTCTTTTATTTAAAGAATTCTAAGCCTTCATCGTTACAGGTTCGTTTTGAATGATCTAATGTATTCAGTGACTCATTTTAATTAATACCCTTATCATTGTGATAACAATCCCTTCCAAGGAATTATTCAATCTTTTATTAGAATAAAAAAAACTGAATAGAATATTCTACTCAGAAATTGAATCAATAGTTATATTATAAAAACTAAAACATTCTAACTTTTACTAATCCATTTGGTTGCGGTTTTATAAGGTCTCATGCCTAAACTATAATAAAACTGCTGAGATGATCCGACCAATACTTTTTTTGCTCCAAGAGCCGCTACGCGTTTTATACCTTCTAATACAGCTGCTTTTCCCAAACCCATTTTTCTGTATTCGGGATCTGTTGCAACAGGTTCGATCACTGCGTAACCGGCTTCAGGATCATACCACATTCCACAGTAAGAAACGAAATTGCCATTCGGTGCAACAACTGCAACTTTAAGATTTAAATCGACATTCGGACGTATCATTTCAGCTTCATATGCTTCTTTCCTTTCTGGTGTTAACTCGAAAGCACCTTCACCATCTAATTCATGATTGAAACCTTTCCATAACACTTGACCATATTGAAATAAATCATATGTCTCCTTCATTGACGTTACGGAAAATCCTTCAGGTAGTTCATAATTCGTTGATGTTTCATCTACCCAAAATACTGCATCACTTTCTTTGTTTTCTGTAGCAACAAAACCTAAATCGGCAGCAATTCTTTGAAATTCCTCATCCTCATCCGAAATAACAACATCAAATTTATCAGATGTTCCTAGATGTTCTTTTGCATATATCAACATGTCCTTTTTTAAATACTGATAGTCATCTAGAGTTAGACAAAATGAACTCCCTAAACGGCAATCAATTGTTGCGACACCAACGAGTTCGCCATTTTCTTCCCATAAACCTATTTTTCCAACAGCTGATTTATCTAAATACGAATGAGTTGTCATCCAATCCCATCTTGTAAATGTGAACTCCTTATAACCCAGTTTCACAAAGAATTCTCTAACTTTATAATAATCATCTGTTATACCAGCAACATCTGTATAGTTTCTAAATTTCACACTCATACAAAACCTCCTTTTACATTGTTCTTTAAGTCAACTATATCATGTAGAAAGTACGAGTGATATGTCATGAATGTTTATATTTAGTTTCATCTAGAACATGTATTAGATAATCATCATACGAGATAGAAACATCTTTCACAGTTATTTAAGTATTCAACTTTTATACATTTGTCTACACACTCCACATGTGTAGAAGTTGATGACAACCCAAAATGAAATATAATACTAAATTTCATTTTGGGTGAAGCGATATCTTCAACTTCAAACACATATTATTAATAATGTCTCAAAATCATCTTTTACTGTAAGTCAGTGCAGTTACGCCATCACTTATAGAATACTCGTCTAGGTGTAAATCTATTTTAGGATAATCACCTTTGAACAAACTTCTACCATTCCCAAGAATTGTTGGAATAATAGCAATAACATATTCATCAACTATATTTTCTCTTATAAATGAATCTGTTAAGCCAGCACCTCCGAACAACCAAATATTCTTCCCATCAACTTCTTTAAGTTCAAGTATTCTACTGCAAATATCTCCACTAATAAACTGTACATTCTTCTTTGCCTCTAATTCCTTATGCGTTGCCACAATTATTTCTTTATCATCAAATGTAGTTAAACCTGAGAGAACTACATCTTCATATGCAGCTGAACCCATTACTAACGTGTCAACCCCATCCAAGAATTTATCAAAGTCATAAGCTTCTGTTGGGTTATTTCCATCTTCACCATGACCAACAATCCAATCAAATCCACCATTCATATCACAAATATAACCGTCTAAACTAATTGCCAAATTTAATATAATTTTCCTCATAATTATTCTCCTCCAATAAATTCTTTTAAATACTGTTGTGTATACCCTTGATTGCTCTCTAGCAAATCACTCAATGATCCATAAAAAATAAGATCTCCACCTTCGTTGCCACCCTGTGGACCTAAATCAATAATATAGTCAGAAGCTGAAATAACTTCCAAAGAATGTTCAATAACAAAAATTGTATTCCCTTTATTCTTTAGCTTGAATAGTAATTTCATTAGTTTCTCAATATCACTAGGATGTAATCCAGTAGTTGGCTCATCAAGTATATAAATGGTATTTTTTAAGTCATCTCTAGATAACTCTTTTGATAGTTTTATTCTTTGACATTCCCCACCTGACAAAGTTATTGTTGTTTGACCAAGTTTTAAATATCCTAAACCAACTTCTTGTAAAAACATCAATTTTTCTTTGATAAAGTATGCCTCTGAGAAAAGTTCCATACACTCATCAACAGTCATATCCAATATATTCGATATATGCTTCCCTTGATAAGTTACATTTAGAACCTCTTGCTTAAAGCGATGTCCTTCACATGTTGGACACTCTACTTCAATATCATCTAAGAAGTGCATATCTAGTTTCACAACACCAAGACCTTGACATTTCTCGCACCGCCCACCTTTTACATTAAATGAGAAATGAGATGGTTTTAACTTCAGCTTCTTTGCGTCTTTCTGATTTGCAAGTAACTCACGAATCATGGTGAACACTTCTGTGTATGTTGCCACATTCGATCTGGACATCCTACCAATTGGTTTTTGATTAATTGTAACCACTCTATTTACCTCATTTAAACCATCAATGGACTCACAGTCTGCATACCCTTTTTTAGAGTACTTATCAATAACATCAATAACAAGTGAAGATTTTCCACTACCTGAAACACCTGTAAAACATACAAATGCATTTAGAGGTATATCAACATTTATGTTTTTTAAGTTATGTGAGAATGCATTTTTTACAGAAATCATTCTATTAAACTTGAAAGGTGTATACTCTAATTTTATTTTTTCCTTAAGATATTTACCTGTAAGCGATTTTGTGTCATTTACAATATCCTTAGGTGTTCCAGAAAAAACTATTTCACCTCCCTTAGGACCTGATAAAGGCCCAAAATCTATTATAAAATCACAGTTTTTAATGAAATCTGTATCATGTTCTATAACCAAAATTGTATTTCCTAAATCTCTAATATGTTTTAATGCTCTAAGTAGCATCATACTATCATGTGGGTGTAGTCCTGTAGTCGGTTCATCTAAAATGTATAATACGCCAGTCAAGCCACTATCAATTATATTTGATAATTTCAATCTCTGTGCTTCACCACCAGACAATGAAGCAATAGATCTTACTAAGGATAAATAACTTAATCCAATCTTGATAACATTGCCAATTCTCTTTCTTAAATCAGATAGAACTGCAGATACTATTTTCACTTCAATATCAGTTAGTTTTAAATTATCAAGCCACTTCATCAGTTCTTTCAAATCAAACTTACTCACTTCTACAATGGTTTTTCCATTTACCATCACAGTTCTCCCATCATAAGCTAATCGACTACCATGACATTTCGAGCAAGTATTTGTAACAAAAGAACTTGTTATTTTACTGTTTTTCTTCTCCTTTTTTGAGTTTTCTCGAGCTTTTTCTTTCATGAATGTTAAAACACCTTTGAAGTAGCCATCATTGACTTTTTTAGGTTTTCTAATATTCGGATAAATAGACTTAAACTTTTCAGAATCTACACCCTCAAAAAAAACCAACCGTTCAATTTCACTAAACTCTTTGACTTTCTTCAAAGCATCAAATTCAAATCCATAGTGCTTTCCACATTTTTCTAGCACATCACCATAATAACTTCCGAATTGTCCACTTCCCCAAATGCTTACTGCACCTTCATCTAAACTTAATGATTCATCTACTACTTTAGATATGTCAATTTCAGTAACTGTACCTAGCCCACCGCAAGCCCCACAAGAACCCTCTGGTTTATTGAATGAAAACATCCCCATTGTTAAATGTGGCATATCGTGATGACATGATGAACATTTCACATTATTTTCGTCGATTTCAGTCATCTCACTGCTACTATGAACAGGGCTTATTTGAGTCTTACAAACTGGACAAGTCCTGCTGCCAAGTTTTGCATACAATACTCTTAAGTAGGTTAATATTTCAGTATAGGTCCCTACATTTGATTTACTAGAACCTGCAATACCTCTTTGTGAAATGCCAATTGCTGGAGATAATCCTACGATACTCTCAACTTTTGCTTTGTTTAAACCATCCGTTACTAAGCCCATTGATTCCATATATTGTCTCTGACATTCTCTTTGCAAAATATCCATTGCAAATGTTGATTTACCACTACCAGACGGTCCCGTAATCGCCACCAATTTGTTTTTGGGGATTGATACAGAAATATTTTTGAGATTATGCTCATACGCTCCAACTATGCTAATATATTCACTTATCATGTCCACCTCCGATGCTCTATTAATTGCTATACAACTGTTGTATAATTTAAATATAAACTATAATGTTACATTACAGTCAAGGAGAAAACGATGAAAAAATATAAAATAAGCGAAGTCGCTAAGAAATTTGATATCAGTAGAACTGCTCTGATTCATTACGACAATAGTGGATTACTATCTCCTTCATTTAGAAATGAGAAAAATTATCGCTATTACACATTAGATGACATAGATAAACTTGAACTTATTTTAGCACTTAAGGAAAGTGGTTTAACTTTAAAAGAAATCCATTCTTACTTAACATGTGAAGGTAAAAAAACAAGCATAGAATTATTGAATCACCAAAGGAAAGAAATAGAAAAGAAGATTAAAATGTTGAAATTGCAACACTCTATTGTTGAGAAAAGACTAGATAATTTATCGAAATTCCATAGTATAGATATCTATGAAGGAATCAAATTAGATGAATATCCTGAGATGATTATTACCGTAGAACCTATTGGTTATGGTCCACTTATGACGTATGATACCGCTATAAACCGTTTAAGAAAGAAACTCAAACATGAAGGACAACTTTCGAGCAAGTTTGGTATTTGTTTTGATATAACCACCTCTGACCAATCAGGCAAATACAAAATGAAGTATATCTTTGATTATTTGAACTCAGAAGGAAGCTCTATGAAATCAACAATAATTCCAAGTAACAAATTTCTGCGATGCTTACATAAAGGTAAACATACAACAGTTGAGGTAACTATAAGTAAATTATTATCCTATGCCAACGAAAAGAAGTACACTGTATGCGGAGATGCTTACTTTATACCTTTATTTAATTATTGGGAATCTGTTTCAGATGAGTTTATAGGTGAAGTCTTGATCCCTATAAAAGAAAAATATTAGAAATTAATATAATGATTATTACTCAACGGTATAAATTTGGAATTTGTGTTGTACATTGAAAAAGAGGAATTTCATAATAACATGAAATTCCTCTTAATAGATTATTTTAGTTTGAGTAATGAGCAACACTCTACATGTGTTGTAACTAGGTCGCTGATCCTTTATCAATCATTCCTAGATAACTTGTAAACTACATTTTTACCTGAACCAACCTTCTCAATTAGATTCTTATCCAATAAACCTCTAAGGACTTTTACCGCCATTGGTTGTGAGACTTCTAGTATTTGCTCAACATCTAATCTCTTTATATATTCTGATGATTTGAATGTTTCTAAAACCTTATTCTCGTTTAAACTCAAAGGCTTAAATGTTTGTTTTTTTTGCATTTTGATTGCAGGTAAAGTAACTTTAAATGCATTATCTGTTATTTCAATAAGAGGTTTCAAGTCATGCTTTTCATATGCTTCTCTTATTTTCAGAATTCCTGTTCCATATGCTTCAATCCATTTCATGCGGTAGAAAACATTGGCCAAGTTCTTATTTCTTAGTAATGATGTTCCAATCATAATATCATCTTTAGTCAACCCTTTAACGAGTCCTCCAATAGTTAGGATCTCAATTCTGTCATCAAATACACTAACTAAAGTACTGCTACCAAATCCATAGTCTTTATGAACAATTGAGTTCAAAAGTGCTTCTCTCAAAGCCTCCTCAGGATACTCTCTCAAATCCTTTCGTTCTATACCTTCTATTCTCGATTGCGTACGATTGTACCTATCAACAAAGGCAAAAACTTCTCTCATCTGTTTAATTACAGAGCCTTCAAATTCATAACGGTCAAGAAAACGGTTCTTACTAGTACCGTCAAATACTGCTGCTTTAATTGAATGATTGCATTGATCAGATAAAAGTAATCCTAAATTAGTGTATAAACCATCTCCACCGACTATTCCCAACGTTCTCTTTTGTGGTTCTTCAAAACCTAATCCCACTTTCTTGAACTCATCCGTTAAGACATTGAAAGTCAATTCCTGAATCAATGATCTGAGTTCTTCATAACTATCGCCATCAGTTTCTTTTATCATTTTTATTATGGCTGATTGCGAAGCTGGAACGGATGATGCACCTTGTCTTACATATACTCCTTCTGGTCGTAAACCCTTTGAGGATAAATAATATGGACACGAAGTACCTTTTTGAACATTATATACGATTACTTTTTTACTTTGATATTCTTCATAAACACTTGATGTGAATGGAGTAATATCAGGTGCTATTGAATCCCTGACAGCATTCGTCAATTTCAGAAGCTCATCATCTGGTTCATCTAAACCAATTATACTGCCAGAGTCATCTATTCCAATATAGATTTTACCTCCACTGGTATTTGCAAATGCAATAACGGTCTTAATAACATCTTTTACATATTGCTTTTTTAGTTCATGATTTACATCTTCAACAAACACTTTCATCCCTCCCATTAAGCATTGGTAGTATACTAATACTTTCTAATACTATTCTAATACTTTCTAATACTATTAGCAAGTATTAGGAACTTAAAGATGAAAAAAATCTCTATGTAAAACTTGCACCCAGAATTTTATTCACTTTTCATATTCACTTATAATATTTGTTTAGATTTACAACCGTCTTTACTTGTGTTATAGCCAGGTCGCAGATTCTACAATAAACTCAAATACTCCCGTCTACCATCTACAACTGTATATATAGTGATCACTTGCTCTATATGATTGACTTTGTAAAACACGAGATGTCGTTCAACAATTAAAACTCTAAAACCTTGCTTTCGGAGTATAGAGTATTTGGTGAGCTCCCAATTTCAGAAAAATCTGAAAGTCTCATTGATACTTTTCCAAGCTTGTTCAAATAGTCTAATGCAATTACTGTTTTAATTTGGAAAGTCTAGACAACGAACAGCCTTTTCAAGTGGCAATTTCTTACCGGTGTTCGCATCAATACAGTGTATATCTTCAACTGATTTTTTTGGAAGCCAATGATAAGAATCATCATGTAAGTAAACAGCATAGATGTTTTTGTAAGGAATTCTATCGTTATACATTATTTTTGTGAATTGTCTTACAACTAAACCACCACCAGAATGCATCGCACTAATAATTTTTGCTTTGAATAATAATAGATGGTTTTCTTCGTATCCAATTACACCTTCTTCTGAAACGTCAAAACTTCGAGTATTTCCTTCGTAGGCAAGTGTCAATATTTTATTACCACTTAAAGATAAAATATCTTGTATCAACTGTTCTACCATGACATTTTCAACTTTGATTGTTTTCATTCTACTCTCCTTTCATCGACAATATGGAAAATAATGGAATTATATATTAATAGTATACACTATGCTTTTCTCACATTCAATGTAAGAATACAGCAAACAAGAAATGCGTCTCTAGACGCTTCCATTCTACTTTAAGTACAATGGCACTTAGATTACTAATAATCTTTTAGGATTTTCTCGGAATCCCTTATCTAGGTCGCATAGGCGAGCAGCGACTTTGTCGCGACCAGCCCCCTCACTTCATTAATAAACCTGGGAATATTCTTGTAATTGTCATACTTACGCATGATGTTAAGACTACCATTGATATCTGAATTGATATAACCATAAGTACTTTTAAACAGTCCCCGTACAACTCACTTTCCTATGTTAGCAAACAACTTATCAACAGGTTCTAACTCAAGTGCAGATACTGTAGAAGCATATGATTCATTTTGCAGCACAAATTCTATTCCATGCAATTTGCTTTTATACTCTAATTGTATAATTAATCTACCATGTGGTATCTGTACAAAATATTTTGCCTTGTTTTCTGATTTAATGGTCTTAAAGTCACCAATTACAAGTGTCTATACATCATGATCAATTGCTATATCAATTATTCTTTTGCTGGCTGTATGCATATAATTATCTATATAGCCTTTTCTGTTTCTCATCTGTCTTTTCATCTTATGAGTGAGTTTAAAACATTTAAAAAATTCAAATTACTAGACAATAAAAAAAATCCCAAGTAAAAAAGCTTCACTTTGAACTTGAAATTAAATTTCTTTTTTTATTATAATATTAATTTAAGCTTTACTACAGTCGCCACATGCCCAGTATGCGGGAACATATTAACAAGCTGTATCTTCTCAACCTTATATCCATGTTTCGTCAGATATTTGAGATTTCTTCCCTGAGTGATAGGATTACATGAAATATATACCACCTTTTTAGACTTCAACTTCACCAATGACTCCAAGAACTTCTCATCACTTCCTGCTCGTGACCCAAAGACTTTTAAAGCTATGCTACCGCTTATGGACAATTTATACATAACAACAATGTTGAAATTACAAAGGCAACCAATTAAGGTTGCCTTTAGTTCGTTAAATTTGAACATTGTGATATACGTTTAATGCAGAAAACGCTTATTCTATTGTTTTATACGAGACATTTTCTGTTTCTTGTTCAGCCTTCAATAACGAGGGGTTAAAAAATCCCATCATACTGAGAGTTGCACCCAAAATCCCTGTA